>JAABUY010000456.1_pt1 | contig 71019 bp, 62 predicted proteins | sample 5560271 | NCBI WGS metagenome assembly JAABUY01 (sample SAMN10711886, study PRJNA513374) | rock metagenome | isolation source: Antarctica rocks | place: Antarctica: Victoria Land, University Valley | reverse complement strand
CTCACTGTCATCAAAACAGACTGAGAAAGTGTGTCAAACTTTCAGTCTCATTTTGTTATCTTAGTGGTTCAGAGTTCTACAGAGGTTTCAGGAACATGCAGAGTTTGCTAGAATAAACAGTTTGCTACAGATAAAAGTTTTTTCTTTTGCTGATTGAAGGCCTTCTTATAGGGCCACATTTCCATAGAGTAGCTAGACACTTATGATTACACGTTCATTTCACTAGCCACTCCTCCTATGTTTGACAAAATCTGACCTATCCTAGTCGCATACACAAGAGTAGCTTAGCACGGAACGGAAGCAGATTTGATCCGCGGTGCTCAGAGCAATTTGTACCTATCCACTAGAGACTCGCAGACGTATCCGCTGTACCCCGCCACCGCCAAAACAGCCCAATGGCCCCGAAACGCCCCTTCAGAGACCCAGTCCGTACTCAAAGTCCCAACAAACGTCTGAAATTCAGTCCTTCTACCAAGACATCCCGGTCCAGGACCACGAACATCGACCACAGCAAGCCAATCTCAATCGAAGAGCTTAAGTGGAGCGTAGTGACGTTACCGGATCGATTCGAGGATGCCGAGGGATTCTTCGGATTGGAGGAGATAGAGGGCGTAGAGGTGCTGAGAGCGGGAGGTGAAGGAGACGGACAGGGAAGGGAAGTGGGCAAAGTGCAATATAGGGTATATAGACTTCCGCACTGGAATGATGGGCGTCGAGTTGTTGACATTGGATAGGTGGTTGGGGAGATTGGGACGAGTACCGTTGAGGAGTCTGGCGAGTCGACTGGGAATGGAAGGGCCGCTGCAGCTCAGGTTGAGGAAGATGGGACGGCGGACAAGGAATGGGAAGGGTTTGGAGACGAGGGCAGTGATCGGGACAAACATGGACAAACCCGAGCGGGTGATAAGGCTAGCAAGCTGAAGCCTGCAAAGCAGAAGAAAGGCATCAAGGAAAAGAAGCAGAAGCCACCTACTACAGGTAAAGCTACGTCCACCGCGGAAAATAGCTTCGCGAAACTAGAAGATGCTGCCGACGACGAAATTAATGGTAGGAGCTACGGAATTCTCCTGAAAGGATATGGCTTAACGAACTTCCAGTCTCCGCCTGGCAGTCTCTCGACTTGTCGCCCGAGGCTCTGCTATGCATCTCGAAGCTGGGATTTTCTAAACCTACAGCTATTCAAGCTTCCGCCATACCTGAGATTCTCAATGGACATGACGTGATAGGGAAAGCTTCAACTGGTTCGGGCAAGACGCTTGCCTTTGGTGTCCCGATATTGGAGCATTACATTGCAGCTGTGGACAGTGGGGCAAGGGGTTCGAAACAGGAAGCGGGAGGTAAGGTCCAGAGTCCGCCCATCGCTTTAATCCTTTTACCAACCCGGGAACTCGCGCACCAAATTTCTGCACATCTCACAGAGCTTTGTTCAAATGCCCCGCTGGGCGGGCCTCGGATCGCTACACTTACGGGTGGGTTGTCGATGCAAAAGCAGCAGCGGTTGTTGTCCAATGCAGATGTCATCGTTGGTACACCAGGACGGCTCTGGGAGGTCATCAGTGACGGTCAAGGAGCTTTGAAGCAGCTAAAGCAGATCAAATTTCTCGTCGTTGACGAGGCGGATCGACTTTTGAGCGAGGGGCATTTCAAGGAGGTAGAGGAGATCTTAGCTGCCTTGGATCGTGAGGATGTGGATAGCGAGAGCGCGGATGAAAAGAATGACGACGATGACCGACTTGCAGAAGCAAAGACTCGGCGGCAGACTCTGGTGTTTTCGGCTACATTCCATAAAGGTCTGCAACAAAAGCTGGCAGGTAAAGGAAAGCCTGGCAGTGGCGACTTGATGGATTGGAAAGAGTCAATGGAGTACCTTCTCAAGAAACTAAACTTCCGAGAAGAGAAGCCAAAGTTTATTGATATGAATCCAGTCTCGCAGATGGCGGAAGGCTTGAAAGAAGGTCTCGTCGAATGCGCCGCTCTAGAAAAGGTCGGCCGATAATTACAATCGGTCAAGGAAAGCGTACTGACGATGATCCAGGATCTATACCTTTACGCGCTTCTCCTCTATCACCCGGGAAAACGAACTCTAATCTTCACCAATTCTATCCACTCAGTCCGTCGTCTGACTCCGTTTCTTCAGAATCTCGGGTTGCCGGCTCACGCTCTGCATTCGCAAATGGCCCAGAAAGCCCGTCTACGCTCCATCGAGCGTTTCTCATCTCCCTCCGAAAGGGGTTCAATCCTGATTGCTACTGACGTCGCAGCGCGGGGTCTTGATGTCCCCGCTGTCGAATTGGTTGTTCACTATCACCTACCCCGTGCGGCCGACATGTATGTGCACCGTTCGGGGCGTACGGCTCGAGCCGAGCGAACCGGATCGAGCGTACTCCTCTGCGCCCCAGAAGAGGTGGTCGGAGTACGAAGGCTGATCGCGAAAGTGCACGCACGCAATGCGCTGAAGAGCGCGGACAGCAAACGCTACTTCATGCGCACTCTCGACCTCGACAGGAGAGTCGTAGCCCGGCTGAAGCCGCGTGCGACTTTGGCCAAGAAGATCGCGGACGTAGCTCTCGCAAAGGAGAAAAGAGGGCACGAAGACGACTGGTTGCGTACGGCGGCCGACGAGCTCGGAGTCGACTATGACAGCGACGAGTTTGCGGCGCAGGAAGGCGGCGGCTGGAAGGGCAGAGGACAAGGGAGGAGGAAGGCGGAGAAGGAATCGATGGGCGTTTCGAAGAGAGAGATGCAGGGGTTGAAGATACAGTTGAAGGAGGCGCTGGCGCAGAGGGTGAATGTCGGGGTAAGCGAAAGGTATTTGACAGCCGGTGGTGTGGTCGATGTTGATGAGCTTCTACGGAACGGTCAAAATGGGGAATTCTTGGGTAAGGTGGAGGACTTGGGGTTATAATTGCTAGATGAACCGATCCTAACAGGAGACGGAGACCTTCAAACTCTAGCGCCACCATACGCTTCAATGTGTTTTCGAGGTAGCTGGTATCAGTACTTTATGTAGTACTCCGCGCCACACATGCTCCTGCTAAGGAGGGCTGTTGATACTAGGGAGTGGTGCTTCTTGAAGCACACTTTCACTCTGTGGGTGAAAACACCCAATAGCATGCCGGGCTTCTAGTTACAAGCCCGCATGCATGATCCCATGCAGGGCATGGTCTTCCCTTTCGATCCATGCCCTTCAAAGAACAGGTCACTGGGATGAATTTGCGAATCCATAAGCTGGTCAACGTGAGATGTAGGTATATAGTGTAAGTATCAAACTGCTGAAGTCAATCTGACATTTTCTTTCTGGATTTTTACTTAAAAGATAAATTTGAATCAGCGGAAGCGAAGATGGAGCAGAAAGAAACGTAGAAACGTCCTTCCTCTGAGCAAAGGTAAAGTGCGTCAGATCTGTCTGTCCCCTTCTCTACCAGTAGCTATGAAGTATAGCAGGTAGTACACGGCAGACTTCCCACTTTGCGGTGCAAAAATAACGCTGTAATAATTGGCAATGGATAGGAAGAACATCTCTACTTACTTTATGGTCGATAAAAAGCAAAAATATAATCTTTCGTGCGTCGGCCGGGAATCGAACCCGGGGCCCGTCGATGTGACATTCGATGATGGCAACGACGGATTTTACCACTAAACCACCGACGCTTCCTTGATGAAGAGTGTGGTGTTGAAACAATATATAACTACTGCGTAGCGTATGAGGTCTGCGATGAGAGTGCACAAGTAGCAGCTGAGCACTGATTCTAGCGCTCAATCAGCAGGATCACATAAAGTGCATGGTCTCCGTTGAGAGGTGAAGAGGTTTATTTCCTGTTCCTGCCCTTCCTGCACATATACCCAACGTTTCATAAGGTACGCAAAGCCATGGCTGCGGGTCCGATCTCAGCCAAGCGCCGAGTTCTCAGAAGCCTATGGAAGATCTCCATGATCGTATGAAGCCCATGCGCAAATTCACTGCGTCCGACATGCTATTGGCACATTTTACGCTTTGCAATAGGAAGTTATAATAAAGTAATCGATTGCAAAGCATAATGAAGACTCCTATGGAACCCCCGAATGCGACGATAACCACGCACACCAAAAGAGCCCCCAGCTCCGCATCCCCCACCGCCCCCTAGCAAAAACAAAACACCCTCGCCAACCTCCTCCTCCAAACACTCCTCCTCCGCTCCTTCACCTTCGTCACCGCCTTCCACGGCACCACCGGCCCATCCGGCACCTTCCTCTGCCCCTGCGGACTCCCATACACCTGCGGGGGCTCCCACTCCTCCACCACCCTCCTCCACGCCCTCTCCCTCTCCGAGGCCGGAGGCGGGGCATCGAACGCCCCCCAAACTGGCGTCCTCTTCAGACACGGCTTCCTGGGCCAGCAGCCCGGCATCTCCTCCGGCTCCGGCGCCCGCGCCGGAGCCGGCGCAAGCCCGTGCGGGGGATCGAAGGCGCCTCGCACGGGCTTGCGGACGAACCGGGCGGCTTTGGGCCGGAAGTACGGCGGCAGCGGGTGGTGCGGGAGGCCGTCGGGGTCCCATGACGAGGAGGAGGAGGGGGCGCGCTCTGGTTGCGTGGGCTGGTAGTACGGTGGGAGCGGGTGGTGCGGGAGGCTGTCGGCGTCCCATGAGGGTGAGGAGGACATCCGCCCTCGTTGCGCGGGGCGGACGGGTGGGAGGGGCTCCGCTTGCTCGTCTTCGTACCATGCGCCTGGGATGCGGGGGATGTCTGCGGGGGAGGCGGGAGCGGGGCGGGGGGAGGGGCGGAGGTGCGCCTGGGCGGGTTTTCGTTGGAGGCGGATGTGAGGGGGAGGCGCGGGCGAGGTGGGGGAGGGGGTGCTTCGGCCGTACGTGGGGGAGCCGGCGTAGAAGACTGGGTTGGGGTTAGTGGTGGTGGGCAGGAAGGCATGGTGATGGACTTTAGGGCGAAGGTTGGAAATTGCAATACTTACAGGTCGACTTCTGCACAACGACCGTCTCGTACACGTAGGCGGACTCCATGGTAAGGGATGTGAAGAAGTAGTAAGAGTGGTGGTGGTGTTGGTGGTTGTGAGAGTATGGGGATGAGAAGTAGTAGCAGTCGAATGCAGTAAGTATCCAGGCGGTGCTGTGAAGAGAAAGAAAGAGAAAGAGAAAGGATGCGCCGGAGGATTTCAGCGGATTTATATACCCACTCCCTCAGCAGGGAGTGACCCGAATTGGTGTAGTTCATCGTCTGATGTTCCGGGGTGTGGTGTTCCTCGATCAGGTTTGGTACGTTTAGGGCTGGTGGAAAGCGCAATCGTCGCCAGTTGGATTTGCAACCCGAAGGGAGAACTCCACACTATGCCACACCTGGTTTTCCAATCGCATTCTGTAGGAGGAAAGCCAGGAGGCTATGCCGTGGAACAATTCGACCTAGACCGTGCTAGTATAAATACTTGACATCAGTCTGAAGTAGAAGCAGCGAGCTGAGAACCGTATGGAGGACCTCCGAGGAATTTCTCAACCACCACCTCATCCAACAGTAGACACAGGCCGCCAAAGCTGTGATTAGCTAATATGAGCATGAGTCTCCGTCGTAATGACCCTTTTTCTTCCGTGGAAGATAACCCTCATGTGCTGGCGACCACCATGCGACGCCGTGCCGCAAAAGCAGCTTCATCTCCCCGCCCCACCCCCGACTGCCCCCCCCAAGCAACCCACAACCCCCATAACTCCCACCCCTACACCATCCTCTCCGTCGCCCCCCTACCCGTCCTAGACAAAACCCACAACCCACCCCTCCCCTGCTCCAGCACCTTAAACCCCAACTCCCCCTCATAAAACGCCCTCCCCTGCTCCTCCCCCGCCATCAACAACGCCCTCCGCAAATCCCCCATCCCCCCCAACACCTCATCCGCCACCTGCACCAACCACTTCCCCAGCCCTTTGCCCTGATATTCCGGCACGACGTAGACGTCCGTCAGGTACGCAAACGTCGTGTAATCGGTGATGAAGCGCACAAGGCCGATCTGTTCGGGCGCGGGCGCAGACGCGGGGGCGGGCGCCGGGGGTGTCGCGAGGGCGGAAGGGGGAGTGGGAGAGGCGGGGAGGTCGTGGTAGAGGCCGAGGCAGAAGGAGTTGTCGAGGCAGAGGCGGAGCTGCGGGGCGGGGAGGGGTTTGCACCAGTAGAGGGCGGGGCTGGCGAAGGCGGCGGCGATGGCGGGGAGGGAGAGGAGGGTGCGGTCGCTGGAGATGAGGAAGGGGTCGCGGCGGCGGGAGATGGTTTCTGTGGTCATTGTTGGCGGTGGATGCGCTTGAGGGCTTTGGGGGAGTGAGGATTGTCGGTGGGCGGTGGATAGCTTTACAGAGTCAGTAGTTGGCTGGGAGTTGTGACAAGTGGTCTACGTCAGGAGTGGTATGGAGAGAAATTGTACTGGATGACTTCACAGTCACTGGAACATGATGATGGGATATGTACTACATAGGATGGTTGGGTGTTGATGATGTGGTTGGCGATCGTTAATCTTCCCGGAAGGCGGTTGCTCGCATGAAGCAGCTCGGCGATCACACCGCGCCAAGAGCTACCCTTTTCAGGGGCATTGCACGGAACTCATCAATGATTGATTTGTTTGAATGCACTGTTCTGGAGCTATCTAGGTATCCTCTGCAGATTGGGATACAATTCACATGACTTGACCCTGACTGACTGACTGCCTCACTGAATGACAGCAGCATAAGCTGCAAGAACATGTTCCAATAACACGACAATCTCGCTGGCTAATCTACATGAGAATCCGCCCGTAGCGCTTTAGTGCATCTATGCTTTCATGACTAGACATGCAATCGTAAATCATCAACTCGATCACATTCCCATCGAGGTCTATGATTTGACCACCGACATTAAACGCTCATGACCCTGTACCAGCGCCGGCTGCTGCTTATGCAGGTACTTGACTAATTCGACAAGCTGCTTCCGAACGTCGTCTGTCAATTGCTCTTCGGGAGGACTGAGGACGTGTGCTAAGACGGGCACAAGTCGCTGAGTCAAGCTTTGAATCGTAGCATCGTTCGATTGATCTTTTCACCGGATGTAAGCTATACGTCCCGCAAGCCTGTGTGTAAGGAGAACGGGAACTTACAAAGCTGGATGATCATCTTAAAGATAGGCTCATTCTCCTCGTAATCCAGTTTCAATGGAAGAAGCCCAATAAGCGCAGGTAGGACATCCTCGGTCGGTACACGGTCTTTGTGTTTCATAATCATTCTACTCACACAGCCAGCTGCATTATCCAGCAACCTCGCTCCTTGAGTGTGCAGTAAAGGCTCCAGTTTTCCAAGTATGGTGTTATAAGCCTTCAGTATCTCTTGATCACTCTTAGAGGCTTGGCACAGTAACCCTGTCGCAAATGCCGCGTTTGACTTCGTCTCAGGATCTTCATCGCTCAGTCGGTGAAGCAGGAGCTTGAGCAGCGACGTCGTGTATGGCGTGACGGTAGGGCCCATATTCTTGATGCACTCAGCGATTGTACCTACAGCCGTACTCCTCTCCATTGCTTCACTGCTTCCGGCATACTTCATGACAACCTTCTCGAAAATTTTCCAAACTTGGCCAAAGGTCTCGCCAAGCGTTATACTCAGGCCGATGATGGCATCTAACGCCGTGTCGACCACCAGCCAGTCGTACTCGGAAGACTCCTGCAAATCGTCCAGATCGTCGTCGGCACCCATGTCTTGTTGACAAGGGTGCTTTTTGGTGATGATGGCAATGATAATGCTTGTGGCGCGCTCAAGCACAGATGTATCGTGCACTAGCGCAGGGCCACAGAGTTTTAGAGTTGCGGCAAAGTTGCGGTTGATATCTGTAACAGTACCCCTGTGGTATAATCGATCAGCATACTTCCGCTAAAGGATACAACCAAAACTATTCATTCAAATCAAATGAAGAGATCAGAAACAGATTCGCGTTCTCATCAATCGCCTTGTGGCGTCTGAGTGAGCTGGGATTAACGACAAGTGTGTCATCCTTTCAGGAGAATTGGCTACCGAGAGAAGCCATAAACATAGTGAAATGCACAATGATCACTTACCGATCTTCTTCCTCTGGCCACATCGCTAGTGTAGCTGTCATGATCATGTCCCCTAACTTCGTAAGCTCGTTCGTCGGCCGGACCTTGAGAGGGAGTCCTGGCTGCCACTTATCCATCTTCCCTGCTTCTCCTTCTTCGGCCAAGGCCCAGAGAGCAGCGTAAGCTCTATACAGTGTACCGATGGCCGCCTTTCTCACGCCTTCATAAGGGTGTTCAACCAATGATAGGACCGTCTCTATTGTCTTCTCGAGATAGGGAAGGTACTCTTTCCGGGTATGAGTCAGAACGTCTCCCAGAACTTCCACCGCGATCTCTTTCTCTAGGGCAACTGCTGTTACAGCCGTCAATTCGTCCCAAGCGTCATCGTCGTCGTCTTCGCCGTCAGCATTGTCGTCGTCTCCAGCGTTGGCGGAGTGAACTTGAGCCAATGTTTTCAACATGGCTCGTCCATCACCCTCTGCTCCAGAAACCTTGACCTTCTTGCCAGCAATCGTAATCTCGGTCCCGAGCAAGTCTCGAGCCTCTTCACCCAGCTCGACCTCTAGATCTGACTCTTCTTGTTGCAGACTCTCAAACAACCCTTTCACTACCCCCTCAAGAAATGGCTTGAAATCCACCTCGTACACTTTTGCCATTATGCTCCAAAGGATATAACTCGATTCCCGAAGCTTCGGATTTCCAAGGTGGAGGCCCTCCTCACTTGCCTGCATCAACGGCTGAACGTAAGGCTTGAAAGCTTCCGGGCCAACTGCACCAGCCATACTCCCTAAGGAATCAGACACAGTAGCTCGTAAATTGAGTTCGTCCTCGCTGTCCTTCATGGTCACGTATTGCGACAGCGTATTAATTGTCGCTTCAAAGTAAGGTGAGAATGCTTGGTCGGCTGACGCAGCAATTGATCCTACTGCTCCGATAGCTCCGCCTTTGACTTTGAAGTCCGGATGGGCGAACAGACGGCTTAGTCTTGGTACTAATTCAGGAAGATATTGTGCAACGTCCGTCGGTTCCAAACCTTCGATAAACGAATCAATAGCGTTGCAACTGCCCTGTATGATGTCAAGATTTACGTCTTTCTCGTCACCCGTAACGCTTTTCATTGCCATGTCAAGATTCTTGACAAGAGCAGGGATTATCTTGACATGCTCTTTACCAAGGTCCTCCGCCAGATCATCCGCTAATCTTGCAACACCGTGCAATGCTGCCTGACGCACCTGTATCTCGGGATCTTCGAGTAATCTAAGGACAAGAGGCAGAATATCATTCAACTGTGTGGCTATGAAGTCCGGTGCTCCTTCGACACACATCCCAAGTGCTAAGATACCCGCTTTCCGATAATCAGGATCGGGGTTGTTGACATACTGTCCCAACGCGTGTAGTAAGGGCACAATGACTTGGCTCGGTGGGAGGCTTGTAGCCAGCAAATCGAGGAGACCCAGAGCCGATCTTGCGGGTGTAACATCTTCGTCGTCCGCCGATGAATCTCCAAGCTCTGTAACGATTTGTAAACACTTCAAGGTAAGCCGCTCGCCAATCTTCATCCCCTGGACTTTCATTTTCCGATATTTGACGCACTGCATGAGGAAGCTCAACGCTTGCGATCTCGAGTCTTCCGAAAGCTCGGTCTGTGAAGCAATATCGATCATGAACTGTACCAGATCCTTGAAGTGCGGTGCCAGAAGTTGCAGGTCGCATCCTAGGAATGTTTGGAAGACCTCGAACGCTTGTAGTGTCTTGTCTTCGTCTCCGGCATCGATTGATTCCTTAAGGATAGAAACCATACTCGGAACCGCCTCTTGAAAGGCGCGTAAGGATGCCTCATCCTCGTCCGCGTCAAACACGAGCGCCATCTTGCTCAAGGCAAGCATGGTATTGACTCGTACATCTGCGCTGTCGGGATCCCGGATGGTGATACGAAATAGTGCAAAAAGCTCGGCGATGGACGTGAATTCGTCACCCATCGTCTCCAGGAGTGTGAACAGGATGTAAACGCCCACCTCCCGCTGCTGCACTTGAACGCTCGTGGCAGCCTGTTGTAGAACCCCAGGGAGATCGGTCCATTCGCCATCGGCAAGGTCTATGGCGGCAATTGCTGCGATGACGCGCGCCGACGAGTGGCGGACCAGAGCACTCTGCTCGTTGACTGTAGCTTGCAGCAGTTGATTTCGCATGTGAGGCTTTTGATCAGCAGGTATAGATTTCCAATGTTTCGGGACCAAGGATCGCGCCTCGATGGCAGCTAACTGCCGAAGCTGTGGGGAACCATGCGAGGTGAGAAGCTGTAGTAGGAGGGAAAGTGAGGCAGGGGACGTGTAATAACTCTTCTTGAGTGTCGAAGTAGCCGCCTTGACACGTTCCGTATCGGCTGTAATAAGTCAGAATTAGTCACCCTGATAGCAGGTTGTTCAGATGCTTACGCTCGAGGACGCTCTCGAGGAGCTGGACGAATTTTTGTTGATCCATGATGAGACGCGTCACTGACACAAATGGAGGGAGAATGGTTCAGTGCAATGTCATGTCTAGGCTCGTAGCAATCAAGCGCGTCTGTTTTTCATACGGTCAAAGGAGATTCGTAGGAAGGACAAGATTGAAAGCGTGAAATGTTCGAGTATTGTAGCGTAGTGGGGCCTCGAAAATCTCGAAAGTTTTTGTGTTATCTCGAAGCTGGCTTCGGACAATTGATGGCCCGCTTCGCCGGAAATCTACAGCCTCTAACTTACTCAATACGGTTGCTTCAAGTATTTCAAGCTCGAATTGTCTATCGAGAAGCCAGGCATATGGAACATCCATTGTGATCCTCGGATATACATATCAACTAAGGACCAGCCCTTCCGGGACACCAACGAAATGCATCTAGAGTACCATGAAGCCAACCCATACCTAAGCCGACGGATCAGGTACGGATGGTTGCGTCGGGACGTCTAATAGTCATCCGAGTCGTAGTCATCGTCAGGCAAGAGCGCTCTGTATCTCCTAGCAGCCAGATCCTCCTCCAAGCCCCCGTCGGATTCAGTGTCGATGTAGCCTGCGGTCATCGTCAGCATATCGCATCCAGTGACACTGGGACATCATGAACATCATGAAATCAGCACAACCTACCTTCACCGCCGACCAGACTCAGCGCCACAGGCAAGAAGATAAGAGCGTGCGTTGCAGCAAACACCACCAGTGCCAGCCAAATCCTAAAATAATAGATCTCGAAGATCTTACTCCTCGTGAATGCTAGAACGAAAACTCCCAGAAGCTTCGTGATCGTGATACCGCTGAAGACACTGCCGCCGACATTGACCAGCGCCGTCCAAGCTCTCGCATCCCTGCCTCTGAACTTGGTCCTTGCCTTTTCCATCACACTCCGACTCGGAAACATGAAGGCTCTGGCTATGTGCGCGCAGAACTCGACGCCGATCCCGATGCAGATGACGAGATTGACCAAGGAAACTGCATTCAGTGAAACGCCAGTGATGGCCATCGCGCCCATCACGTCGACCACAATCATGATCACTGTCATCGTGATCACAGCACCAGTGGCTAGAGAGCCCAACAGAACGGAGGATATGATGAGGATGAGTATGAGGGCACATCCAAGAAGGGTGGCGGTGAGGTTCATGATTGTGGCGTACTGGTCGAAGAAGATGTAAAACTTGGAATAAGGGAAGACCTCGATATTTTGGGCTTCACTGATACTGTTTGCAATGCGGCGTGCCGAAGCGTAGGCGTCGATGAAATCCTCCTGACTACGGAGCGGAACATGGCTCGTTCGAAAGTGGCTTGCTGGAACGGTGATGTTCTCCGCATCGATGACTAAAGCGCCACTGTAAGGTGCTTTGCCACCAAGCGGGCAATTCTCGTCAGTTGGTGCATCAATCCACTTTTCGAGGTAGTGAATGAACTCTCTTCCCTGGGGCATGCCATTTAAAGTGAGGTTCCAAGGAGGGTCTCTGTCTGCGAAGCAAACCTTTCCATGCTCCTTGCAGCATCCGTCATTACTAGGATTCAACCACGCAAAGTAGTCGTCTATCCAGCTAGCCGCCGATCCCGAGATGAATGACACATTTGGTCTTCTTGCCTCTTGCTCTAAGACGTTGGTCATCGAAAACGAGTCGCATGTCGAAAACCGCGCACATAGCTCCTGCTGGTGCTTGCGTTCCGTGACGTTAAGTGAGCGTGTGACAAAGTATACGGGAGGGCCAGTGTCGAAATAGGCGTAGAGGTCATTGAAATAGGGAATCAAGTATGAGTCGCGTGGAATCGCGATTCGTTGGTCCAATCCAAGAGCTACCTCCGGAATCAGGGCCAGGCCTACAGTGAAAAGCCCGACGAAGCCGACGACCACTGCCACCTTCATCTTGCGACCCAATAGACCAGGGGCGTACGTCTTACGGATGAACCTTTGTAGCGATCCCTCCTCCTCTGCTCCAAGGGGTGCGGTCCCGTTTGGTAAGTTGGCAGTGCTGGCTTTCCTGACCTTCATGCATGGGAAGCAATCCGCTCGGTTACTTTCCACCCGCCTCTGATTCAGAGAGAGTACAGAAACGAACATTGTCACCTGCAGGAGAGCATTGATGAAGACAGCACCTGCTGCATAGACAGCAAAGTTGCGCACGGCAGGCATGCCAACAAAGGCGCCGAGAGCAAAGGCGATTGTCTCTGTGGAAGCTGACAGTAAGATGCTCGGTCCCATACGCCCTAAGGCTTTGGCAACCCGGTCAACTACATCCTCGTCCGGGTGACTGACGTTGACTCGCTCAAACTCGTGAACGATGAGGAAGATGTTATCAACGCCCACGGCCAGCACGAGGAAGGGGATGACCTCAGCAATAATCAATGTAACCTTGATGCCAGCCGCGGAGAACAAGCCAACGGACGCAGAGACCGACATTAGGACAATGAGGATGCCGATAACGCCAAGAGTGAACTTTGATTGTACAAGAGCATCTGCCGGATTGACCATCAACGATTTGAAGCTCAAAGATGCCGAGCCTAGAGCTAGTGAGGCGTAGATGAACATGATAATGTAGCTGATCACCACGATCTTTGCATCGGTGTTGGTCGACTTGTTAAGCTCTTCCTCAAGACTGATTTCCGTCGAGAAAGAGAGGCGTAAGCCACGCTCCCCGGCTTCAGCTTGCACAGCTTTCAGGAGGCTTTTCAGACTTTGCTCCCAGTCCATCGCGCGTGCCTCCTCTTCTGTACCTTCGGCGTGATTGTTAACAACCCAAGTTACAATTAGCGCCTCCGAGTCTAGCACATTGCCGCTTTGCTCCCACCCACCAAGAATAATGTCCTTCTTTAGTGGTTGCTGAAATTCTGGTAGACAGTCTTGGCTGCCCGGCTGATCTGTGCAGTGTTTTAAGTCCTCTTGCCAAGTATTGGGGTCCACGCTCGAAAAAGTGCCGCCGAAGTAGCCAGTCAAAGATTGTACCACACACGCGGACCCAGTAGGCTTGAAGCATACATCGCTGAATGTGACCCCTTCATTGATAGACTTGAGTCTGTTGACTCGGCTCTCGACGTCAAACCACCAGTCAAGGGTTTCGTAGCTCAGCACTGGCCCAGGTCCAGCTGAGCCGGTATCGTTCACCAAGAATGCTTGCTCGGCGCGATAAAACGGCCCAAAGTTCGCGTCAAAGAATGCTTTCTCCTCGGCCGCAGCAGAAGTCGGACTGACCCACAAGCGTACTGGGTCAGTCTCGACAGCGAAGTTGACCCATCCTAAACTCAGTAGGCCTACCATGATGATGCTAAGGCTTATCGTAATCCCAGGATACCGAGCACATACGGCCCCGAGCCTACTAAAAGCAGCATCAAAGACCGTATTCAAGGAGTATATTCTCTGTGGTCGATCCAACATTCCAGCATTCTGAACAACATCTCCTTCGTCCTCTTCATCGCTTGGCGCTGCATCCTGTAACAGTTGCAGTCGCTCGCTCCTCCGTTGTGTGTGCTTTTGCCAGGCCACGTGGCCAGAAATTGCAGCCACGAGGAAGAGGAGGAAGCTCGAGTAGATTAAGATAACGGCGAACGACAGACAAGGAAGTATTCCCACATGGCAATGCACTTGCTCAGTCACTTGCGGCAGCTCAGGGCAAGATGTTGCGCAGTCGACGCAGGCGCAACGATGACGCTCTTCCGTGCTGTTACAGGGAATTGGTGTACCGCCCGTTGCGTACATGCCGTCTGTCTCCCTCCCCTTAGGTCTCGGAAAATTGATCTGGAAAGGGCTCCCGAGAAGTTTTTTATCCCCGAGGAATTTCAGGAACATGGTATAATTCTTTGCGCCGCCTCCGATGAAGTCCATGGCCTTCCCTCCTGTGGCACCAAACTTAACGTCCTTGCAACTGTCATAGAAGCCACTTCCATATCTGTCGGTCCAGAGGTTATCCAGTTCAGTAACTAAAGGCTTTTTATTCGATGCCTGGTAAATCGTAGTAACATTGACGAAGGTGGATTGGTCTGGTGAGCAGGTGAAGGTGCAGAAAAGGTTAAAGAAGTTCTCTTTGCAGGCCGGGCATGAGGAGATGAGCGGTTCAGCGCGCTTGAGGTTGCTGTCCAGGGCATCGAGCTAATATAGAGTTGGCTCGGCACGAAATCGAGGGCTTTGATGACTGACCTGTTTATCGTCACAGCATATCGGTCCCTCATTCCAGCTGTCACCACATATCGCGACCAACTTCTTCCGAACGTCCTCATCGGGCTCTTCTGCCAAGCCATTATCAGGACAAGGCAACTCCCCACCAAAGAAAGATTGCTTCCCGCATTGTCCTCTCATAGCACATCGTCCCTCTTCATGTTTTTGGGTCCATCCTGGATTGTCGCCAAGTCCAAGAGGTAGGAAGAGCGCAGCAGACAGAAAAAGCAGACGCCGCATCGGAGAGGTTGGCCCTGGCTGCTCGCAAAGGATTTTCAAGCCGACAAACTCCCTTCAAGACTCGTTATAATGCCAGCTCTTAAACGGAGTGTAATGTTGATGGTACAGTGGTTTTGTACGAGTTCGTCCTGGTGTGGCGCTTGAGCTTGTGCGCTTGTGAGCTTGTTTGGTGACTAGTAGTTCTGCTAAGTGTCGCAAAAGACGGATATTCAGACTTGTTTTCGATGAGCGAGCACTAAGGTATATATCCGCACAGTTTCCGTTGATTCCAGGTACAAGGTGGAGTTTGGTGAGAATGTTGGATTCCGGTTGTGGCGCAGGTGAGTGATGCCTGCTGACGTCTTGAAGCTACCCGGTACCGTACCTGCGGAGCTCTTGCTTGGTACGAAGGTACGTAGGTACTGTACGTTAGGTACCGTAAGGTAGCGTAAGGTACCCGTTAATGGAAGAGCCTCAAATCACTCTCCACGTGGGATTTACGTGGGATTTACGTGGGATTTACTGCTGCATAGAGAACATGTGTGGACGGCAACAGGGTGTTTTACGACATGGTCTATTGAGCAACCTTCCATTAGCTAAAGTACAGAGAAGTCTTGAGAATACACAAGTGCAAACCCCGCGTCCTGTGCCGATTAAGCCAGAGATACTTGAGGCGGTTACAGGAGACCCGGTTGTCGCAAAATTTCACGCTCGCCGGATACAAGTCTAACAAGTCTGAGCCTGCAAAGGAAATGACTAAACAAGAAGACGCTGTCGCTTCTGCGGGCAGAGGCTTGCTGGTCGAAGAGAGGACGTGCGCTCAGAATCGAGTTCGATGTGATGGAGGATGACATCTGGCTTTGTCTTCTACAACAACCATATTGTTGTTCGTGCTAGACGGTAGCATATCGCTCAAGACTCCCCCCCTGACGGAGCCGGTGCCGATGTTGATACCGCGGGCGTTGCGGGGGCGGGTCCGGGAGGGGAACCATCGCCACCAGTCGAAGCTTTGTTGTTGTTAAAATTGCCTCGACCTCCCCGTCCACCTCGACCTCGTTCACCTCCTCGACCGCGTCCACCACGACCGCCGAAGCCACCTCGTCCTCTGCCGCCTTCGCTGTCGCTAGCTCCACTCTGATATCCGCCACGTTGAGGTACGTTGGCACCGCCCCGGTTGCTAGCTTGCCATGCACCGGCCCCTTGGCTTGGTTGGCGCGGTGGACGCTCTTCGTAGTATTTAACGCTGGGTTTGCGTGGTTGCCCTTGAGGCGTTGGCTTCTTGTGTTCCGGTGGTTGGCGCTCATAGGCAGCTTTGGTGTCTTCGTGATTGCTGAAGTGAACCACGAAATTGCTGCGACCGAAGTTGGCGTGGAGTTTCTGGATTCGGTGGATCTTGGCTCTGTCTTCTTCGGGGAAAATTTCTCGAATGGCTTCTTCGCTCTCCATATTCATAATGAACAGCCCTGTGCTTGGCTTACTCTGAACAGGTGAAGAAGGCTTGTTTTGCGGCGGAGCAGCAGCCTTCTCGTTGGAAGAAGTGCCGTTACGCGTCTCTTTAGCGTGCATCGGCTGATTGGTCTTGTCTGTTGGAGCTGCGCTAGGAATGTCCACCGTCGTACCAGTGGGCTGTGGGGTAGCGGGCTTCACTTGACTTGGCACAGCAGGAGCTGGCGAGGAACCAGCACGAGGTGGCCCATTGTGCGGCTTCGCCTGTTGCTGAGGAAGCTGTTGCTGCGGCGTGTAAGGTGGTGGTGGCTGGTTACGTGGCTGCTGTGCTTGCGATGGGTGTTGGTTTTGGTTGACATGCTGGCTAGATTGTGCCGAAGGCGCAGCTGATGAACGATGTTGCGCTGGAGCTGCTAGAGCTGCAGCATGTCCAACAGCTTGGTTGGAGGCGTTTGGTGTAGAACCTGTAGCGGAACCTGGCGTGGGCTGTACCATACCATGCTTGCCGCTACGATGCGCAAAGTTGAATCCTTGCGCCCTCATCTCTGTCCCGATCCGACCACCTTCGACTTCTAGCACCAGGTATCCGAAAGCTGCGTCAGCCAAGTTGAAGTTCCACATGTTCTTGAAGGCGCTTTCATCAACCTGACCACCAGCCCCCGGCGCAGTAGTGTGACCACCGAAAGGATTGCTTCCATTTGCGACAGCAGGCATCTTTTGCACAATCTCGAGAGCATTGCTGAGAAGAGTCTGTTGAGCATCGTTCTGGGCAACAGCAGGCTCGACCTCTCCCTTGACAGTTTCCCACACATCATTGAATGAAGCTTTTGAGGCTGCAAGCTTCCCACGGTAGTGGTCCAGGGTAGGATTGACACTGAACTCATTGTACGAGCTACCGTACCGGAAATGAAGTCCTGCGGAGATGGAGAAATCTGCCTTGAGTGTTACCGAAAGTTGGTTAAGTAGTCCTTCACGAGCTGGTGAAGCGTGAGTGACGAAAACGCGAGTTTCCGTTGGGTCGTACACGCGATTCGCAGTATCAACTAGCTCGCCCATCTGCAACAGCGTCGTCCACATGGTACCTTGGCCTCCAGCGATTGTCGTCTTGCCTTCGCCATTGTCGAAAAGCTTGTGCATGACCACAGCACCACCAAGACCGAGTAAACGAAGCTTTACACCGCCAATGTCCAGCAGTCTAGAACTAGCCTCGTCGATTATGTGCAGATTGTCCACCTTGTATTCACCAGATCGAAACTTCTCGAGCACTCGGACATCTTCACAGGCTCCCCAGACGGTATAGACTTGGACGTCGAGAGTAAATTGCTTCGAAAGGAACATGGGCAGCTCCGAGAGCGGTAATTGATCTGGAGGGAAGCGTTGCTTGACACTTGGTCCTTGCGGTGGATGTTGAGCAATGACTCGCTTGGTGTGTTCGGCGATTAAAGGGGAGTACTGCGCAACGTGCTTGAGAGTCCTGGACAGATTCATCAGCTTTTCATTCTTACCTTGATGAAAGCTTGCTCACTTGTCTGCGATGCGGTCAAGCGAGCTTTCATCATAGAAACCAAAGTCACCGGTATGGATGATGTAGTCGGCACGCGCTTGCTTTGCAAGGTCGTTCAATGATCGTAGATTGCCTGCAGACAGAGCCATCAGCCAGAACCTCCGGAGTATGGTCACGTCCAGACAACGTACCGCGCACATCCGCCACACAGAGAACCCTTGCGCCACCTGTTTGGATCACACGGCCATTGTTAGGTAGAATGTTTGAGGTGCCGCCGCCGCTGGGAGCACCAGACGCGCCGTTAGGGAGATAGCCTTGGTTGTTGAACGTGTGCGGGTGTGACTGGATGGCGACACATCAGTGTCATGATCATATGGACGTGACGATCAAGAGGCGCAACGACAGCTCCAGTTGATCTGAAAGCTTGGAACAATCAGAGAACTTACAGAAGCCATGGAGGATATGTCAGCGGGAAGGTTGGTTGTGTTCAGTCTTCAGTTCCGGAGATATATCACGAACGCCCAGATTGAAATGTCAGGAAAGGCGGACAAGGAAGTTTGAAAAGTTAACGAAGCACTCAAGGAATTGGAGAGTTCAAGAAGTCTTAAGTGCCTGAGTAAGGTTGGAATTGAGGTTGTTGTTTATGTCACAGGGAACTAGTTAGGATTTTTTGATCTGAGCTGGATCGGTGGAAGAGGTTCTGTGTTGCACTTTAGGTTTAGCGCACATCTTAGCGTAATCTTTGGCAGTGAAGGTACCTCGGTACATGTACCTTCCTTTGGGTACCTTAAAGGACCTATACCTCACCGTAGCTGAGGTAGGAGTGGTACCAGATATTCAAAGATGTGATTCGGACTCGGCGGTAGATTTGATGCTTGTCGACGCTTAGGGACTTGTAATTTGATACAAATGAGTTCTCTACCTTAGGGTATGCTACAACAATCTTCTTCAGTTCATTTTCTTTGGAGTGATTACTTAGACCTGCTGTCTCTGTATTCTCATTTACCCCGTTATACCGCTTCAAAGATTGTTTTCATGAAAGTCACCTCCTGATCCCCTTGACTTCTACCATGATTAGAAGATATAGACTGGGTATTTAGGTCTGTGATTCAGTTTTTTATAAAAGAGAACTAAACTCCTGGCCTTTTCAGCATGGTTGAGCCGAGTTGCATGTATCATTCCGAGTCACCGCCTTCCCATCCATACCTTAGATGAAGGCGAACTTCCCTACCGCAAGACATAAGAGTAACTTTCTGTAGCCGGCTCATATCCTCCATCAATTGACGCCTTTCTCCAGCCCTGGGTACCTGGTAGGCACTCGCAACGCAGAGACGCCAAGAACTTATCAATGCTGCCCGTGCCTCTCGCCTCATAGAGTACTGCGCTTAATGAGGCCGGAAGCGTCTTAGCACATCATCGATCTCTTTGGGGTCAACGAGAAGCCCTGTTTCGGTGCACTTCGCTTTAGTCTTGAGCTCAGCACACAGAGCATCGACGTCCAGTTCTCCACTCTGGTAGAGTGGGTTCTGTTGTAGTTGATCCCTGAGGCAATGAAACGGGTTAGTATTAGCGCGACATGTGACTAAGAACTGGAAACCAACCAAATCTTGCTGCAAGTAAGCACCTTCAATCTTTGCGGCGGCGCGTCCTCAGGTTCCTCATCCCTCCGATCCTCGATCTCTTGTAGCAAGTCTTTCTTGGGTGCTGGGCTTGCAATATTGCCGAGACTAGGAGGACTGCCGAAATCGCCAATGTCGGGTAACGGAAACGCTTCGTCGAAGAAGCCGCCGAAGTCGTTATTGAGCACAGCATCTTGTGACTCACGATAATTACCGAACAGCATCGGGTCAAACTGTCCGCCGTTTTGCTGCGCCATCCAATCGATTCCATTTACAATACCAGTAGCTGTGTGCGCTGTAGTTTCCGTAGCTGATTTCGCTGTAGATCCTGTAGCTGAAAGGATGTTAGTTTGTGGCCTGTCATACCCATCCAATACGGCTTTTCCAACGCGGAAGTCACATTGAGTTCAACACGATAGGTTGTCTCACCTTCATTGACCCCATGATCCTGGTGTTCCTCATCGATGACGTTCAAATTACTGTCTGCAGTCTTGCCATTCGTGGGAGAGTAACTTCCTGGCTCAGGTGAGGTTCCACAGGACGACCCGGGTCCGTGCTGAGAAACGGACGATGCTGATGGTGAAGTAGTAATCGAAGACACAGAGCCGCCGTTGAGTTGCGGGACACTGTTTTGGCTATTTGAGCTTGCTGTACTTCTACGGCTATTTTGAGCCGCGGCAACGTGGGTGCCCTTTGAACCGATGTAGTCGAGTGAGCTGCTACGGCTAACGTTTTGCAAGACCGACGGACTGAGGAGACCGCTCATATCCTCAGCAGCGGTACCGTCCGTGGAGGTGGTGGATGACCAGGGAGCAGCAGGGGCCACGCCCATAGAAGGAAATACGCCAGCCTCTTCATCCAAATTGGCTTTCGGGCTAACACTTCCAAACGATTTCCTCTGAACCACGCCGGGGACCTGATAAGGAACCGCGTTATCCCTCGGAGTAGGGGGTCCCTCTCTCTGCGCGTTCTTTTGTGAAAGTGAGCTGTCGTTGAAGATTTGTGAGCCTGGTAATCCTCCAAACTTAGGAAATTCAAACTGGAAGTTGTTGCTGCTGCCAACGTTAGTCGCAATGGACGATGGACGGCTAGCTCCAAGAGATGTAGGGCGGCCAGTGGCACCACCGCCGTTGTATGATAACCTTTTCCGATATCCTTTGAGCTCTGAATGCAGGTGCTCCACCTGAGCCCGAAGAAGGCCGTTCTCGTGGTTCGCAGATTCTGATGCTTTTTCGAGATCATCTACTTTGGTCTCGAGATCCTTTAGATGTCTCTCTTTCCTCTCGCGGAATGCTCTTTGGGCAGCTCGATTCTGAGCCTTGCGTTTCTGTAGAAGACAACAGTCAGCAAAACTTTGAGATATTACTGTGACTGAGCTTACAGTAGTAGGTTCAGAAGTCAGGGGCTTCCGGCCTGGCTTCTTCGATGATTTATCATCTCCTTCCCGTCTCTTCCCACCACCACCTTCTTCATCCTTCTCGTCATCAGGATTCTTCCTCTTGTCGTGCAACTCACTCTCGTCGTTGTTCAGCGACGTACCAGGGATAGCCCCCATCAGTTGATCGCCATCGTTATCCCAGTCAAAGCTTCCATCTTCAAGGTCAAAATCGAGGAAAGAACTATCGTCAAGCCCAACAGAACTGAGTTCGTTATAGCCAAGTGTTTGCTGAGGGGGGGAGACGTATTGATCATTGACGGTCACGTCTGTGGGGTACTCCTTCGATTGTGATTGTGGACCATTGTAAACATGGGCACTGTTAGACTTTGGTGTTTGTGGTGCTCTGCCTGGAGACATACTGCTGCCTTTCGTTGAGTTAGGTTCGTTCGAGGAAAGTGCAGCAAGAAGTAAGTCCTGTTGATCCGGAGATAAATAGAGGTCTGGGTTGTATATCGTGTCGTTGTTCAATAGGACTGCCATAGGAAGTAGGATGACGACCAAGATAATATTCTGGACCCCTTGGAAACACAAGCTTGCGTGCAAGAAGGTGACTCAGCACTCTGGACTCTGTGTTCTTGGCCTAGTCAACGAGCCAAAGTGGTAATTCTGACTTGCTTTTATGTCTTGGTATTACTAATTTGGCAGCGTTGAACCTTGTCGCTACAATTGCTGATATGTCGAACGTTCCGACCGTAGAGAGGAGATCCTCTGCTTGGAGTGAAGACTCCAGAGCGTGCCCAGCTGGTAAGGGTCAAGGATGACCGATGTGCAGGTTGTGGCTAGACTAATAATTGTTCAGAATCGAGAACACAATAGATTCAAGGTACTGCCGTTGCAAGATGCGACATACTCTTGGATGATCTTCTTACAGGACACCTCGGCGATGGCCCTACACTTGTGACTTGGATTGCGTACACTGCTGCCTGCTCAACCTCCAACGAATCTTCAATGCTTTCTCTCCCTCGGGTTCGACGCGCTCCCTTTGATTAGATATCGGAGTGGAACCACTGGCTGAAATGCGAGTGACGTCGGTCAGTGTTGGGGTTGGTGTCGAAGGTAAGGTAAGGTCTGGGCAATGAAGCCGGAGGTAAGAAGGGTCTATCTGTCTTCTGTGTGGGGCCGAATGGGATCAGGGTCTTCTCGAAAGCAGCACTGCGCTTATAGGATTCTTCCAGGTCAGACGCGGATTATGTGACAATGAAAATGTAGATGGTTGGGTGATTGTCTTGGGGGGCTTACATCGATTATAAATCAACCTCGACTTATAAAAACAGCGAGGGGTCGAGAGGGTGCTCGGACGTCCTGACGCGCCGACTGCCGACTCAGAAGAGCCTTACTAGTTCGCTTACATAATCTTGTAAGGCCCGCAAAAGGAGATTTCATTGGTTATTACGGGGAGTTACATGTAACGTTAAGGGCGGAAGAGCCTTTGGGACGAGCACGCCGTGCAAGTTTGGTAAGCCATGTAGCTCCTCAGTGTATGGGACCACATAGAGTACTTGAATTGCTGACTACTAGTACTGTCGAATTGCTGACTGTCTTCGTAGTGTCTGACAAAGGCTGAAGCCTTAACCTGACACTCATAGATGTTGACGCACGGACGCTATATTGCACGTGATCATGACCGTTCTGTAACTGGTACGAAACAGGATGTACATACCTTAAGTTACTTCTTGCGTTAGGTAGGTGAGGTAAGGTAGGTAGTCAGCTCGACCACATCGAATGACGAAGAGCTGATACTGCCATGACGTGAATTTCGCTCTCCATATAACTGTATTGTTCCGTCCCAAGACGTGTAACAACGCCTCAGGCGTCATCTTAGAACAACATGAGCGGCGGCGTGGCGGCCTTGGAAGCGGAGATAAAAGAGTATAGGCTTCAGGTGAGTACCTCACCATCCCTGTGGTCTCGGAGTGCAACAACGCAGTGCTTATTAGTCCCAACTTCACCCAGCTCGAAACGGTTCAGCAGGGCTTACAAGCAGACCCGGAGAATGCGGAGTTGTTGAATCTCAAGACCGAACTTGAAGAAGTCATTACCCTCACCGAAACCGCCATCGCAGAGCTAAAACCAGCTTCAGCACCAGCGCCGACCAAGAAACCCTCCCCTCCGCCCGTGAAAGAGAAATGGTCCAAGGAGAATCATCCCGCTTTTCAGGCTGGCTATCGCAAACCGGTCACCCCTCAGAGCCCCGTGGAAGAAGCTCAGACGCCGACCACCTTCTCGGTAAACGATACGGTCCTTGCGAAGTGGGTGTCTGGAGATAACTCCTTCTATCCGGCGCGGATCACTTCCATCACCGGCTCGTCCAGCAAACCCGTGTACATTGTCACTTTCAAATCCTACGCCACGACCGAAACGCTATCCGCCAGAGACATTAAGCCGATCTCGAACGAGTCGAGGAAGCGGAAGGCTGATGGCTCGCCAGCAACGCCGACCACGCCCTCGCTCCCGGTAAACTCGAGCGTCATCTCGGCAGCTGCGGACATCAATCCGGAGCTGGCGACGCAAGTCCGCAGAGAGCCGAGCAAAGTCAGCGATGGCCCGATAAGACCGGCCAAGGTACCGAGGAAGGTCAAGGCGAACAAGGAGTTGGAGGCCGGGAAGAGCAAGTGGCAGGACTTCTCTACGAAGGGTAAACTGGGCAAGGTTGCTAAGAAAGAAAGCATGTTTAGGACGCCGGATGGGGTCAATGCGAGAGGTATGCTCACATATCGTTCTACGACACGAGAACCGTGCTGATTTCGGGCGTCAGTTGGCTTTACCGGCTCGGGTCAGCAGATGCGGAAGGATGCCACTCGGAGTCGTCACATCTACCAGCAAGGAGCGGAAGAGGAAGGCTACTGAGCTGAGTATATGTCTGGATTTATCATACGCAGACGTTGAGTGTGTTCATGTCACGTGTGTTCTGTGGGCAATGAGGCTGTCTGTTTGGAGCTGTTTGTGCTGCGCTGACGAGCAGAACGCCTTCGCTAGGGAGGCACTGTAGAAACGCTGGTTGGGTGAAACGAATACGACCTGCGGGTTCGTCCGAGGACGACAGGGCTTTTGTGACTTTGATCCCCGTCCTCCATCCCGTCTTGTGCAGATGCTGAAATCAAATTACTTAGGACTCTTGCATATCTCAAATTCAAGCCTCTGAGTGACGATCCTGCCACTTCCAACCAATCTTGTGACATAGCCTTCGTGACCCAGCCTCGTCTAACCGCTGCAAGCATTTGCCAGGTATGCGGTGCACCATTGTCTTTCTAGGTCTAAGTGGGAACTATAAATAAATTTGCACGCTTCATATCGAGCAGCGAGAGAGCCATGAAAGGACCGGAATAGTTCATGTTTCACCAGCGACTTTTGACCAACCCAGCTCGACCACTGACAATCGCTCTGCATTGAGCGCTAAGACCGATGCAACCACGCGGAGTCGGGAAGTGCTGTGCCACATATATACATGAACACCTTATCTGCCACATCCTAAGGTAAGCCACGAGGCTGTCCGGACAATGCATTGTCACAGTTCGAGTGTTTCAACTTTCGTTTCCATCACGGTGGTACCAATGGCATCATTCCTGTCCTAGGAGCGTGCCTTAAGGCATGAGCGTCCGGATCAGGCTGCGAAACACCAACATCTTCAACCCCCAGACGCCGAAGAGACGTCGAGACACTGCCTCCCTGGTGCGAGTCTGCAATGGCAATGCAGATACAACGGACGGGGTCTGGCTCAGCGTATAAATTCCGTCGATATGGCAGTATACTTGGGGCAGAAATCAATCTCAATCTCAATCTCAATCTCAATCTGGAGAGCCCCATTCGTCGCGCTCGCATTGCGCACAGTCACCGTTGAGCCTGACTCATCCGGTTGCGAATGTTCATTGCCAGAACGCTGAAGACGTTGGCCGAATACTACCTATCCGCCATGTCGCCCCTACGCTCCGCGCGAGACCTCTCCGAGTGAGCCCTAACGCCCGCCCCTCTCCGCTCGCACACACACACACACGCACAAGCACTGACCCATAACGCAGCCACCTCAGCAACACCCCCACCGTCACGATCCACCTGCTGAACGGCGAAAAGCGCCACTGGTGCCTGCAGAAGAACCTCCTCCGACACCACTCGCCATACTTCCGCCGACTACTGAACGACAGCAGCAAAGACGAGACCCTCGACGGGCTCGAGATCCTCCGGCCCGAAGACCACCTCGCCGCCCCGCAGCCCTTCGAGCTCGTGGTGCAGTACCTCTACCTCGGCGCCATCGACGACGTCCCCGATAAGTCGCCCGACGGCCAGCACCCGCCCTACAACATGTTCACCTACATCCGGCTCTGGTGCCTCTGCGACAAGGCCCGCTTCGACATGCCCGCTCTCCAGGCGCTCGCGTTGGCGCGCATGGCTGACTATCACCGCATCTACGGCGTCTCCTTCGACGCGCCCAAGGTCGAGTATGTCTACAAGCATACCGGCCCGTCGTCGCCGCTCCGCGAGCTCGTCGCTAGGGACGCGGCGTATGAGTTTATGAGGCGGGCGCCGGCGACGAGGCTGTGCGATGGGCGGTTTGGGGACACAGGGTTCGAGTACATGTCTGAGAACACGGAGTTTGCGCTCGATGTTCTCTATGCTATCCGCTCGGGGCTGGGAAGTAGGACGTTACCGCATGCGTTCGAGGGTGATGCGGATGACGACGTGTTCAGTGGTCGAGGAGATGGGATGGGTAAGGCGGAATTGAAGGTTCTGAAGAGCGACGCGGATGGCGACGTGTTCAGTGATCGAGGAGATGAGACAGGCAAGGCGGAATTGAAGGTCAGGATGGCAGCGTCTGCGTATACGCTTGAAGTTCGTGGCGCCAGCGGTCTGCTGACTCCCGATCCTACGCCGGCTAAGAACAGCATTGCGGATGAGCGGGTGGAAGATGACTCTTCGACTGAGTCCTTAGGGAGCCCTACGAGAGCTAGCAAGGGCAGCGCGAAGGAGCAGCTCCTGACGCTTACGAAGGCGGGCACCTTTTGAGTGACGAAATATCCATCGAGGGCGAACGGATTGAGGTTTACTTCATACATACATGTTTGGGGCGATGAGCCGCGACAACATTCATTCACGACCTGGAACATATAGCTCACGTGCATCAAAATTCCCGGCACCAGGGAATAAGCATGACCATAGACAAATCTACAGTCACCACGTTCAGATCCAGGAGCTCCCTTTCGCGGTACATAACATGTTGCAGTAAGCTAGGACAAAGAAACGCAATAGATCAAACGCATGAAAGATGTAAACAGCGACATATACATGACTGCCAGAATTGTATGGTAGTACCAGGCACCAAAATCTTTGCAGATGCTTGCCATGGTCCCTTATAATAGAATGTTGTGGAGATCTCCATCTGATACTGAGGATCGAAGCTTTATGCTCCTTCTTCGTCGACTTGATGGCAGAACAGTAGCTCCTCAACAGAACCACCATGTCGAGTGTGCAAGGCTGCGCTTGACGGTAACAATAGATGAGATTTGACTCGGACGGGGGAAGGAAGGGCGGGACCCTGGACCGGTCTGAGTACCGGGCTGTGTGGGTCACGATAGGTGCACACTCCAAGTGCTTATGAACAGGATACGATACAAAGGAAACTGAACCTTAGGCGGCGTTATCAGTGCTGAAACCTCAACGGTTAGGAGGCGATGGCGTGGAAATGGGAGTCTTCTAACGGTTGTGCATGCAGTCGAAGGGAATTTGGTTTCCCGTGAAGAACCCGAGCCTCCATCATAGGGACCATTATGGCGTTCCGCTCCATGCTACCGCGGCCCATACCTTGATGGGCGTGCGGAAGGAATTGCAAACCTAGCCTGACACCGTCAAGATCGAGGTGTTGGGCCATGATGTCTGCGATTTTTTCGGATCTGCCGTCGGGTGGTACAGTCACACAACTAATGTCAACTTCCTTCAAAGTCGCCGCGTTCCGTTGCAGAAAAGCTCGCAACACCCTTGCATCCACGTGCATCCCGACCAGCTGAATCGACCGTATGCACGGCCAGCGGGTTGTGCCCAATATTCTGTGTATCAGGCCGTCAGGCATCACTGAAGTGAACAAGCCGAAAGTCTCTAGGTGTGGCGCCGTTGACAAAAGTTCCCCGAGGATGTCAGCGGATGGAGGCTCTTCCGGCCACTTTCGGAAATTATAGAGACCGGCGGAGAAGTGACGCAGATTTTGGAAAAACCAACGAGAGACGTTCAATTCTTCTAATGACCAGGCCCTTATATGTGAAAGGGCTCCGTATTGTTGTCCTGTTCTGGTGAAGTACTGGTAGCTGAAATTCGAGATGGTAGCGTTGGCTTCGTAAGCGGCATGAAACACAGTCTTCACCTGCGCGGAGGTCCGGTACTTTGAGATCTCTTGAACCCATCTCAAAGCAAATAGGTGTGGATTCATTCGGTCCCATACCATCGGCCCTTTCCTTGTGTACCAGCATCTGGCCCATTCCGCATGCACAACTGCTGCGTCGTCTTCAACATCAACCCACCACTTATCCCTCATGTGCAAGTAAGCAAACGGTTTCGGTTCATCCTCATCCAGCAGTAGTTGAACTATCTGTGTCCAATCAAGGCACAGGACCGTCTGAAGTCTAGGCATGTGCGAAAACGCAAACTCGAGACATGCACGACCATCACCAGACTCCTTGCTGGCTTCCTGCGCAGTGTAGAGTTCGCATGCCTCGGTGAATCCATCACGGAGTTCGTCCCCTTTTTCAGACTTGTACCAACCCTCATCTGGCCATAATCTCTTAATCTCGGTGACGTCATAAATGAGCTCTGTCACCGTCTTGCTAAAGATAGGGTGGCGTGCGATTTGGAAGAGAACATCCATCGTCCTTGGACGAAGAGCGAAATAGGCTCTCTTCATGAGGAAAGATGAGCTCAGATCGGAGAAAGCTTTGCAAGCAAGCCGTGTGGCCTTTATATCATGTGATGATAACATGCTGAAAATCTGAATCCATAGTTCTGGTAGGAGCTGATCATTTCCTGTCGAAGCCATATCGGACAACGTCTCAAGGCACTTATCTTAGATGTCACCAGCTGAATCTTCAAGAACATGTGAGAAAGAGAGGACTGGAAACAGTTATTTGCAGAATAGAGATTTACAAGGTGTAATTTCGCATTGCCTGGTCAACGGAGCACTACACCGCAAAAGGATTTAGCGTTCCTTTAAGCGACTCATGCAACAACCACAACAAGGTGACTCAGTTTGGTGATTTACCTTATGCTCAACTTCTACACAGGCGAAGAAGAGAAGGGCCGAGGTCTGTTTCGAAGGCCATATCAGGCCTCCCGTCTTTGGGGAAGATTTCGGCCATCTGCACAGGTACACAACACTGGTCCTTCCATACCTAACGTCCGCAGAGGCTTGAAGCGGTTGGGGGGTAGGGACGAGTGCCGGTTCAATGTGTATCCTGCTCTGCATCGTCTCACAGCCACTTTCACGTAGAATCCCAGGAACTGCCCTCTAATCCAACTTCAGGATACTATTGACGACAACCACAAGCCGTTGTTCTCGCGTTGGGCGCTTTATATACGCACGAGCAGTTAGGTCTCATTACTCAGTCCCATCATGCAACACAGCATTCAATATAGCCTCCACTCTAGAACCCATGCTTGAAGATGTGCCTTCGTAATTACATTGGCGAGCCTAGCAAGGTAATTAGGCCGTATTATCCGTGATCAATTTCGTGATTTTGCCAATGGCGATTGTTTGACCCTGGAAGCAATTGTCAGATTGTAAGATTCGCCGAAACTTGTGCAGATCAGTATATAACTTACCTGATCCCTCAACGTAAACCGCCCCAGTTGTGGATAATCTTCGAATCTCTCCACACACACCGCGCCCGCCCCACCGATAACTTCCAGCCTGGCGATGATGCTCTGGCCCTTTTGCGCGAACGCCGGCACTTTTTTGCTCTTCCTTCCCGTACCTTTCTCTAGCTTATGCAGGAGAGCGGCGAATGTAATCTCCTCGATGGCCGAGTGTACGTGCAGCACGCAGTTGAAGCCAGCGCTGAGGATGCTCTTCAGCTCGATCAGCACGATTTGTGCTTCGAAGGCTGACACACAGTGAACTGGTCGTTTGGATGAGCAGAGCACGAATCCAGGTAGGATGTCCTCCTCTTCGACGCCGCGGATACGGAGTCGGACTTGATCCCCGCAGGTCGCAGCTTGGATTTCTTCCTCGGTTTCGCCATAAACTGCGGCGACGGTTGTCTCGTCTCGGTTAGGCATCATGGTGTATGTGAGGCCCTTCTTGATGACTCCGGACTCGATCTTGCCTTCGATTACTGTGCCCATGTCTCGATACTTGCCGATGATGGGCATCATGAATGGCGCGTTGACTTTCCGTTCCAGAGTCTTCATGCTGTCAAGATATTCGAGCAATGATGGACTGTCCACCCAGGAAGCCACATCCTTTGGTACTTGATCCTTCACGCCCAGGCCCGTTTGTGCCGATATGGGCATGAATGTAAGGTCAGACTTGGGATAACCGACGCTTTTGAGGAATGTGGTTAGTTTGCTGATGCATTCTTCGTAACGATCCTTACTCCATTCAACCGTCGAATCATCCATCTTGTTGACGACGACGATAAGTTTATTGACGCCTTGCGTCTTTGCCAGTACGGCGTGCTCCCGCGTCTGACCACCTTTCTCGAACCCGGTCTCATACTCACCCTTTCGGGCGGAGATCACCAGTATACCCACGTCTGCTTGTGAGGCGCCGCCGATCATGTTCGGTACAAAGGTCTTGTGACCTGGAGCGTCGAGAATGGTGTACCGCCGTTTCTCGGTCTCAAAGAAGCCTCGCCCGACCTCGACTGTCTTGCCTTTGGACCTTTCTTCCTTCGTCAAATCGAGAGCCCATGAAAGATACCAAGTTTCTCGTCCTGCCTCCTTCGCTTCCCGTTTGTACTTGTCCATCGTACGCTCATCCACCATACCTGTCGCGTACAGAATACTTCCACCAAGTGTTGATTTCCCTGCGTCGACGTGGCCGATAAATATTAAATTGACATGCTCCTTCCCGTATATCTCCTCAAGGACCTCTTCGTCCACATCGGCTGCCTGTTCCTTCACTACTGCATCGACTTCTCGAGCCGCAGCTTTAGCGTCGGTAGGCGCTGGACTAGCTTTGCCAGAGGAAGGTGATGGAGATGTCGTGCCGCTCATTGAAGTGTTCTTTTCTGTCTTCTCAATCGCTTTTGCTGCACTCACTTTGGAGCCGTCCTGTGCGGACGGTGTGTCTTGCTTTGCTGGAGCAGGGGTGGCTGAAGAGGGCGTTGCAGGTGAGGAGGTGGCCCCTATTGACAGAATTTTGGCTTTGGATGCCGGCGTGTCACCTTCGATTGATCTCACAGGGGCCTGGGAAGCTGGCTCTCCTTCATTTGAAGCAAGTGGTTTGGGCGCAGGTGCTGGAGCACCGTTCGTTACTGAGTCGTTCGCTGAGGGTCGCTTGGCAAGTATAGGTGTCTGTCGTGGCTGTGTCGATTGTGGATAGCCTAGTTGTGGATTGAAGCCCCCATACTGTGCTCCATACATCTCGTTGTACCCTCCCTGCTGTTGTCCATAACCCTGATTGTACCGACCATAGTTCTGCTGGCCGTACTGTGGGTAGCCTCCGTAGCCCTGCTGCTGGTTATAGTATTGATTGTACTGGGACTGATCATACCCGCCGTATTGCTGTTGCTGATACTGCTGTCCAGGTTGAAATGACTGAGCTCCAGGCTGAAAAGAGGCAGCAGCGGGCTGGAAGGTATTTCCCCGTCCGTTGAGGTTGAGATTCTGTTGTGCTTGCTGTGAAAGATGTTCATCCTGTGCAGTCGGGTCGTCTTCCCAAGAATTGAGGTCCGACATTGTGCCAGATTAGGTGTCAAACCACAAAGCGATACTCAACCTGGCGAGACGCTGATTTTGCCAAACACAGTTTCAGTTTCAGGCTATACTGAAAGACTCCTCTTCCAAGAGAGGTGTTTGTACTCCAGGAACAAATCTGAATCGGATCTAGTGTCGGTTCCTTTTGGATACCTTAGTGATTGAACTTTCACAAGCCGACAGAAACCTTGCAGATGAAGTGAAAGCGAAAGCGAAAGTGGTCCTCAGCCCTAGCGGTACCTAGACTCTACCTACGTTTCAGCGGCCCGCTCGGCTAAAGAATACATACAGTAAACGTTAGCGCCCTATCTCGCGTCAACCTTCCTATACCTTACTTCGTATCTTTAAATGTTTATACCCTCTACTACAACCATTTGGTTTGTATCAAACTCCAAAGACAAGCTCAGCAGAGAGCCAAGATACTCTGTTCTAGGATCGTATCTGATATGTCTTCTTTGCTCTCTGGTCTACCAAGTATCCATCTCCAACTTGAATATGGACATCCTCTTGGGCAAGGTATATTTGCTGTTTACCTCTCCCACTCTGCAGCTGCTAACATTCATAATAGGTCACCCAGCAGGCGATGAACTATGCCATCAGGAAAGTCGAGCTCTTGGGCAGCATATGTTTGCTCTTACTAGACTAATATGTCCACAGATCTGGCATCACCATTACCGCTAGCTTTGCTATCCGACAATCTTCCAGACTCTTAAAGGTGCCAGACGCAAACAATGGATCATGTCAATTTCACTGACGGTGAAATAGCAAGTCAAAGGCAACGAGAGAGCAGAGCTTCAGGCTTTGCAGCAGCGGCTGAACAGCCAGATTAAAGTATGTTTACTCCTGTTCGGGAAGCTCAGCTTTCAACCTCTGTTTCAGAAGGAATTCTGCTGCGTAACCCTCATCATCTCTCCTTCCCCTACCTCATCGTTCCTTTCAAAGATCTCCTTGTGTTACTGCAGTCATGTCTGATTTGTACGAGCCAGATTATCTCGCCTGCCATAGACATGATCGAGCTGATGTGAGTTGAGTGGAAGTTGCTGCTATACCAATCTGATCTAGGAACAGCTCAGCCCGTGGTAACACTTCGCTTGAATCGGCAGTGTCTTTGACAAAGGCTCTTCGCTGGGATATTCAGGCGCTGGGACAACGCCTCGCTAACGCCGCCACCTCTGAGGAGCAAGCTCGGCGTGGCAGCTCGAATGCCAAATCTCGCGTTCAGAACGATATCGAACTCAAGCTCATCATCCAAGATATACGGACTTTACTTAGCCGCATCGACGATGCCGTGCCCCTCATCAACCTTGCAATTACTACGTCAGGAGCGACTCTTTCGACAAATTTACCAGCTAGCATATCTCCATCCCGACTCCTGCAATCAAGTACGTTTCTGACCGCAGGGGATTCCCAATATGCTTTACTCCCAACTCACGCTGTACAAATTGGTCCTACATTTACTCTCTCGCTGTATATGCTGTTCTCTGGTCACGTACGACCACAAGACGAAGAAGGCTTACGAGACACAACGTGGAAGGAAGTGATGCATAAAGCAAGAGTCAAGTTGCTTCGGGTACCACTGAATGTCGCTTATGGTCTTCATGAAACGTCAAGCAATGGTGGGAATCGGCGGCATACCAACAGTGGCAATCAAGACACGCCTCGTTCAACAGGTGAAGTCTACGACTATGATACTGCTCATATCAGTGGTGAGGCCTATGCCGATGAGTTTGCTTACCAACTGTCGGTAATTGAAGACCTCGATGATGATCGTGTGCATTCGTTTGAGGACGATGAAGCACAGCCCGGTCCATATGAGGATGTCAATTTAGCTGGCATTAGGGAAGTGGTGCCCATTCATGAGATCTCGAAGATCTTCTATGCAGATACGGGAAAGATTCTCAACATTGGCAATGAAGGTGAACCTAATAGCCCAGTGCTACTACTAAGAAGGGATGTCAACGCTCTACCACCGAGACGCATGATGGAACGCTTCAGAGCAGACGCGCTGTCTGACGATGAGGATCACGAACACGAGCACATTGGTGCTACAAATGGAGACATTCCACTGTACGATGACAGCCAGTCTGAGATCGATGCTCAGCTACAAAGAGAGCATCGGTCGTCGTCAGTAATGTCACCGTCCGAACCAAACGAACCAAATACCAACTCTACCAAGCCCTGGCGTCTTCCGGGAGATCTAGACCCCGAGTGGATGGCCTTCGAGGTCCATGTCGAATCTGAAAATAGCGACATTGAAGAAACAACCTCCGAAGCAGATACATCATCAACCCGTCCTTCAGCGTCATCCCGCGAGCAGTCTCTTGACCCGCAAATGACCACAGCGCTTTCGAACCTACGCCTCAACGATAGGCCCACACCAACCCCGCAGCAGATCCACCCACCATTCCTGCCCCATGATCAACTCATCGCACAATCCCCTATGCCCACAACGATCACCAGCCCCACCCTCTTCCCCGCCATCCGCACCTCTCTCTCCCTGCTCGAGACCCTCCTCCGCCTCTCCTCCCTCCAACAATTCCAACAAACCTCCCACCTCGCCATCAACGACGAGCTCCTCCACTTCTTCCTCGAAGAATCCTCCACGACCGGCGCCGGAGCCGACAGCGAAGAGCGCCGTCGGGTCCGCCGCGAAGCACGCGCACGAGTCGGTTTCGACCCCTACGACGAAAGCCCCGTCAAGCGACGCGGCGAAGACTACCAATACCAGTACGAACATCCCAACGGACGCGACAGCCGCCAGGGCAGCGAGGCCCCTCACTGGGACACCTACCCTAACTACAACGCCGAAACCTCCTCCAGCCCCAGGTCGCGCTGGGCAAACGACAATGACCGCTACGACGACTCCTGGCCGCACCCTCACCATCTCCCCCCCTTACCTCAAACTTCGCGCGACGCCACACCCGAGACTCCGCCCCTCCTCCTCAAACATAGCCTCAGCCGCTCCAGTTCCTCCCCTCGTCCTCGGCCGCGCCACGCTAGCGCCACGCCTGATCGCGTCACACACGCCCCGTCTCTCGGTGCTAGGGGGTATAGTTCGCCGCCGACTCCGTCCGGAGGAGGGGGACTGCTTAAAGGCAGGCAGGCGGTACTGCGGAGGGATGTGGTGCCGAAGAGGGGGAGTCCGTTGGGCGAGACGCGGATGGAGGGGGAGAGGGATAGGCCGAAGACGGGCTTGACGGATGAGGGGTTGGGGACTAGTCCTGGTTTTGCGGTGGGGTTGGAGAAAGGGGGCCGAGGATAAGGATCGGGGCGCGGATGTGGAGTTGGAGGGAAGGGAGGAGGGGTGAGTATGGAAGTATGGAGACGGTTCTCGTGTTCGCGATAGATGGGTTTGCGGGGCTTTGGCTGGCTGCATGGCATTGGCGTTGAATGCGAGTGGAAATGTACGGAGTCTGCTTCCGAGTCCTAAATTTGGCATTGGCATTGGCATTGGCATTGGCATTGGCATTGGCATTAGGTTTGACTTTGGCTTGTTTGTGGTGGAGGGGATAGATTGTGAGGGCTGTAAAGTATCGACCTGTATTTACGCCAAGTAGCTTACACGCAGCTATGTGAGTTTCAGGAGAAACGGAAGTAGAACAGACGGGACGCACCGAGTACGGCAACCCATCCAGTCGAAAGGAACAAGCTCCTTCATCAAGGAAAGACCAACAAGAACCCGAACCTACCAACTCCATCCAACCTCGAGAATATCAACACCCTTTGACCCCCAAACCCACACACGAGCCCATAGCCATAACACAGCTCGACCATCAACTCACTCCCAATCCTCCTCATCGCTTTCCTCAACTACGACATCCCTCTCTTTCCTCGCCTTCTCCTTCTCCTTCAGCTTCTCCTTTCCTTTCTCTCTATCCTTGTCCTTCTCTTCCCCCGGACTCCCCGGGGCCCGACTCGTGGCTCCACTGACCAGCAAATCATAGCTGGCATCGCTGTCCGGCTGAGAGGTCTGATCGTGTTCGTTGGAGCGGCGGGGCGAGAGGAGATTGCCGGGTTCTGCTGTGGTTGTGGTGGTGGGTTCGCGGTGGGTGGAGGGGGTTGTTTCGGGTTGGTTTGTGTTGGGAGTGGTTGTGGATGAAAGGATAGGATGAGGGGATGCGGAGGAAAGGGTCGAGGTGGAGGGTTTGGCCTTGAGGGCGGCGGAGGCATTGGGTGTGGAGGGTCCGTCTTCTTCTTCGGAGTCTTCGTCCCAGGCTATTTCTGCTTCTTCGCTGGTGGTGGTTGTCGCGCCTGTATGCGCTGCAGTATCAGTCAAAGGCTTTGAGTATTGCTAGCTGTTAGTTAAAGACTGAGGATGAACCTTTCAACAGTTCCCTCCTCCTCCGCTCCTCCGTTTCCACGACCATTCGCAGGAAATAATACCGTTTCCAGAACTCGCCGTATTCGACCTTCTCTGGCACCAGCTTCTCCATTGCGCGTCTGAGCTCCTCGTACGTTTCCAGATCCTTACTTATCTCCTCCGTCCTCTCCTCCACGCTGAAGGTCTGGCTCCAATTCTCGTACTCGGGACTTATCGGGTCTTTGGTGAAGCTGTCGGACGAGGAGTGAACGGCATGTAACTGGGCGTCGAACCTCGTCGAGTGGATCACGCGCTTGCCTTCCGAGTCCTTACTCTCGAACAGCACCTTACTGCTCCCATCTATCTCTTTCTCTTCGGTCGGTGGAGCGATCGTCACGGCATCGCGCAGGAAATTGCGAATATTCGTACCGAACCTCAGAAGAGCTTCGTCAGCCGCATCTTCCGCCTTTTCGATGTCCTTCAGCCGTTTGGCAGCTTCGGTGCGGAACCGCGAAACGATGCCTTCTGATTCGCGGAGAGCGTCGTTGTCGGAGCATTCTTCTTCCGCTTGCTCATGCGAAGCTTCGGTGGGCGCTGCAGGTGCTGATGTGCTTGCTCCTTGCGTTTGGTTGAGAGAAAGAGAGCGTGTGCGGTTGATCAGGGTCGATTTGAGCTCCGTGAAGCCTTTCAAGGCTTCCTCGCCAGCTGCAGACGCCTCTTGTCGTGCGCCCTCGTAATAGCTTTCGCCTTGCTTCTTGACGGTGCCGAAGAATCCGCCGAGTCGGGCGCCCCAAGGACTGGAGGAGAATGTGGTGTAAGCTTCGCGGAACTCGGTGTTGAGGTTGCTCTTTTCGCGGTCGCGGGCATCCTTCTCTACCGCCTCGTCGGGTGAAAGGACCTCTTCTTGGATGTGATCGTATGCGACATCCATGCTTTATTCTCAATTGTAAAGGTGGCTAGGCAGTGAAAGCGGCGTCCCGGTTCAGTGGGTCCATGCAGCGGCGTTGAGGTTTTGTTGTTGTCGTCGAACGTGCAAGTGCAAGCTAACTACAGTAGCGCTCCTTGAGTTGCCGAATACTGTACAGTAAGGGTACCTTAGGTACCTACCTGTACACCATGGAAGTGACTGCCTCGTAACTGTCAGACCCGTGGCTCAACACCACAGGAGTTGGGCATGTCCGAGAGACTCGTCGATGATAAAAGGAAGCCTCGTTTCACACTCTGCGCCGCTGTATGGGAGATTGGGATTGGGATTGGGCTTTCGCGGCTAGAGTACATGCTTCCATTGCAAAGATATTTACAAAGGCCTCTGGAACCATTTCCATTGAGTGTCTTTGCCTAAGATTGTCCAATCAAAGCACACCCCTCCAGAAAACTCGAATTTGACCCCGACCTCATTGAACTTGCTGGCTAGCTGGTTCCACCGCTCCCCAGGTTCCCCTCTAGTGTTAAGATGGGCGCCATCTGACACAAAGTAAGGTTCGTACCACCAAATCACACGCGTCAATGCGGGTAAGCACGCGAGCTTGTGCTCCGCCAAATGCTCCATTCTCTCGTATTCGAATTGAAGTGCTACCTCGCTATCTACGTCCCACGTGGATTGCTCGGAGAACTGAAGTTGTAGCACTTCTAGTGAGGGAGGCAGCCGCTCGTGGATTGTGACGTCGGTGCTTTGCACTAAGCTTGACTCGGGAATGCCCAGTCGTTTGAGGTTGATGTAGCCCGCAAGGCTTCCGATGAGCAGCTTCCTGAGGACCCTTCGATCATTGCGCCCAGCGATGACCAGGTCTACCAACGTAGATTGGTGAGGTTGTAAGGTTCGGGCAAACCAATCTGGAGTGATGGACTCCGCTGGAAAGTGGTTCCACGACGACCACTCGGTCTCGACTATGAGGCGCTCCAACCTTTTCACCGAGAGTAGAATATCGGGCAAGATGTCTAGATTGTCTTTGCGGCATGACCAAAGACGGAGGTCGGTAATCGATGAAGTTCGGTAGCGAGCTTCAGGAAACAGGTGACCCCGTCGGACACGGTGGAGATACATGTCGTCAAGTTGCAGAAATCGCAGAGTTGGGATCCAGAAGTGCCGAGCTACAATCTCCAAGGGATCAACGCGATCCTGTTCCGGCATGTCCTCGTCATACTGCGCAGCATAGAAGCAGAAAATGAAGCACAGGGTCTCAAGCCGCTTGGAGCCCTGAAGGCTCAGATGAGGTGGAGGTGGATGAACTGTCAGCTCTTTCAAAGACGGTAAAAGAGTGAGGAGTTGGTCGTGGTGGCTGAACACTGAGAGGTTAATAAGGAGCACTTGTAGGTGCAGCGCAACGACGAATCGACGTCGATTCGAGTTTCGAGTGAGGGTCTCGACGAGTCGGAAGAAGCAGCGATCTAGAATACAAGTATCATCATCCCGGTCGCAATCTAGACACAGGTAGATGCTCCGATACAGAAACCGTTCGGCCGAGTCCTTGAATTGTTTCGAGACCAGAGCAATCTGAACGAGGTGAGTATCGCGAGGAAGAAATGAGACAATGGTGTTCAAGATCTCAGTCGGTAGGTCTGTGATGGTCGTTTCCCTTTGCGTCCTGAGATGTGCCATTTCAAGCTCCATGAGGTGCTTTCGGGTAAGTTAAGGTATGGTATGGTACGGCAAGGGGGTTCAAATAGACTCATGAAAGCGGTCTTTGCTTTGCGAACACTTGTATCAGTCAGAAGTGGTGGTTTTATAGTAGTGGATATGGCCTCAGCCACGTCCATAAATGGGCCCCCACAAGGTACCTTAGGTAAGCTTACCTTACCTACCTTAGTACCTATACCTACACTAGGTAAGAGTATCAGTCATAAGTCATTGCACAACTAAAATTTCAGCTAAGTTCAATAATCTACATAAGTGATTCAACCACACAGATTTTACTAATATCTAATACTATAATCTTACTGTTTATAAACTTCTTGTAACTTTTCTGATGTACTTTCTATGTGATGAATGAACATACAAAAATTCATTTCATCTTATAATGCTTGCACTGCAGCCTTAAATTCATTAATTGTTGTAGAAAAGAACTTCATTTCAATAATTTTTGTCTTTATTCATTTTTAGATCTTCTCAATTAAATTGAGATCTGAAGATGATGATGATTAGCTCTTATTAAATTTTTTAAATTTATATTTTATTCTTATCTTCTTAACAAAACTTAAATGAATTTTAACATCATTCTTTATAAAAACTGTCTGTTCTATCTCTTTCTTAAGATCTTGCAGAAATGACACAGCAACATTTTTAAGAATTTGCTTTATATATGCTTTGAAATTGATTTCTGAATATATCAATACAGTTTACACAGTAAATACTGAAAAATAATATTTTATCTTTATTTTTAAAGTTATTCTTCTGCATAAACATCAGCTTAGACTTATATTCTTATTTAATTATATTTTAAATTATGAAAAAGCAACATTCTGATTGATAATTACACTTAATACAGTTAAAACAGTATTTTTCTTTATTAATTTTAATGATTTAAATATAATTTTGCTGCTTTGTCTTAAAGAAATACTCATTTATTTAAATTACTTTAATTTATATATTCACTGTTCAGTCTTAATGATCAGCTACTCATTGCTGCTGCATTTTGATCTGTTTTTTAATGATAAAAGAGCAAGAACAGATAATGTATTAACAAAATTTAAGTTGTTTTAGCATTTATACAACAATATAATAATTGACATTAAGCTCTATGAAATTTGCAAGCTGCTTAAATGTTATGTGTCTGCTATATTAATTAAATCAATATATACAGACAAAATAATGAGCTGTTTAATTACTGATCTTTAAAGATTGATCTTTTTACTCAGTTTAATTGCATCTGATATGCTTTCTATATTAATTTAATAATAAAAGCATCAGAATTGATCTATCTTGACATGATATATGTGTTTCACTGTTGAAAAAGAAATTTTAATGTTGTAAATCTGCTTGATTTCAGTGAAAATCTCATGCAATTTCATATTTGTTCACTTCATGTAATGAATACAGCTACATATAAAGATAGTTCATTTGTCTTTAGATCTCTTATGGGATGATGATGATTCTATAGTCTTCATAATTTAGTGAGTTTAGGTGTGTGATGCATAGGGTGCATAGGGTGCATGTTTAGATGTGGCTAATTATAAGGTTTATTTGGACTCTGCCGAAATTTTGGTTGTGCAATGACTTATGACCTATACTCTTACAACCCGAACTTCATACTGTAAGAGCAACTTTCGCCGGCTGCTCAACTGCAAACTTGGACTGGGCAGGCTGAGTTCAGATTTTGATGTAAGGGGCTGCATGTATAGATCTCAGGCACACGGTTCGTCTAGGTCATGACCCTAGCTAGAAGCAATCCAGTTGGTATAGTAGCGTTTCTAGGATAGCCATCTGACAGGTCGGCCACGCAATGCGAAGTGCCAGGAACAGCACCAACACCAGGCGTACCCGTCTCTCCGCAGCCCATATCTTCTGCAACCGCAGGGATACCGTCTCAGGCAGCAGTACACATGATTTCCGTCAACCGCTGCCGAAACGGTTCAAACGTTTCATTCGGAAGCTCCACCGTCATGTTGGTTGGATACGACAGCTCCAGCCGAAACTCCTTGAGCCCTCGAATACGCAGCAGCGGCTGCACCCAGCCCTCGTCCAGACTCCAGTCCATTTTCGGGTACATCGCTTGAACGACGAACGTCAACTCCAACAAGCCAGGCATCTGCGTCTCGATCAAACGCCAGAAAGTGACCCAGGTGGCGTCGTCGTTCGGGAACAATATCGGATCTTTCGTCTCTGGGATAGAGAAGGGCGCCCACAACAATTCCCATGTGAGCTGCAGATATTTGATGGCTGCCAATCGCTGCGGGCGGATGGTCTGCGAGAGATAGAGCAGGGTGCTGACGTCGTCGAGATCGAAGAGATTGGTGGCGTAAATGACATCGACGGCTTCCGTGTAGATCTGGCGGCAGGACTGTAACAGCGCCAGGTCCAGGCTGGACAACTTGATGTCCGCCGGTTGCGTGATGGGTCCCGGCCCTCGATAGTCGAGAATGCAGCTGCGTGGGGCATCGGTAGCATTGAGCGTCGAGCAACAGCGGACATGGCCGAGGCGCTTCGGTAACTGGACGAGGTGCAGGACCTCGCCGCCGAAGACCTCGTACCAGATTTGCAACCGGATCTCGGCCGGTAGTCGTAGGAGGCGAGAGTCTGCTTGGAGACGTGGCTTCGGGCCAGTCGAGAGTTCTCGTCGATGCTTGAGACGCAAGGGGTTGGGGGCATTCTCGAGTCTTATTTTGTGATTTCGCTCCTGATTGGTGTACTGGGGGGGCAGGAAGCACATGATGACCAGGAGGACTGGAAGACAGAGGATGCTGAGGAGGTGACGGAACATTACTGCGTGCTATAGAAGCACTGGTCTGAACACGCGGGGTTCGACTTTAGTTTCTATATTCGAGCAAAATGAGATGGAATGACCGGCAGATAAGTGAGAACAAGACCTGTCGCAACTTGCCGAGAAGTTGATGCTAGAATCGTGGGGAGTAGAGACTGATGAATGATGACATGGAGAAAGGATATAGTCGTGGGAAAGTGGTAGCCTTGCGCGCACCCGCCGCCGCCCGGTTGTACCTAAGCAGGAGTGGACACGGTGTTAAGGGGCCAAAAGAGCATCTACTTTAACGACAACTAACAGTGAGCATTGACATTCATAAGCTTATTTTGGCGACTAATGGTCTCCGTCGAGTCATCATAATCATCAAGCTTCATGTTGGACGTCGAGGTTAGTACTTGTAGGGCTGTCGATGACTACAGAAAGGTTCAAGCGGGTAAAAGCTACAATGTTCACTTCTGATACCCACCGCTGCCATCCTTAAACCATGACTACTCTTTTGAATTGGCTCTGGCCAACAACGCGAGGGTCAACACCCGAGATTCATGTCAGTTTAAGTGTCTGCCCCAAGGCACTTTCAAGGTCCGGCAGCGTTCCATTCTCCATCATCCTCACTGCAACACTCCGCGCACCACGTCCAGTCACTGTCCTGAGCTTCATGACTCTGCTGTCCACATCAGAGAAAGCACTCTACGAAGGCGGCTTTACGTTCACCGACACAAATACTGGTGTCCCTGCGCCACGGGCAAATATCGACCTGTGCTATGATTTTGGCGATGGCGGCATCCTTCTAGGGCAAGAGAATGCCTCGATGTTTCTTGAGCTGCAGCCTGGCATACCGTGCCGTGTCGAGCACGCCCTCAGGCTTGTCCCACCGGCACCAGAAGATGCCACTGGTGCACAGCCTATATATGTAGACAAGGGCGATGCGAGTGGCCTGGAGTCAGGGCGGGTGTACAAGATAGGCTTGGGCGACGAGCAGGCTACCATAGCTTGGTGGACCTACGGAACCAAGGACGACGTGCTGAATGCCGAGGGCAGGTCAGGCAAGGAGAGTGTCGATGATACGAAACCAATACCACTTCCTTTGCTGCTGGACAAGACTGCAGTCTTTGAGGTGGTGACGTGACTGTGAGGCATCAAGTCAAGTCTCAATAGAGGAAAGCTTCAAATTGCAATAGTCCCCAAAGCACTACGCAGAACTTCGATTCGGCGGTTTTGGATTGAATCAAGTGTAATGAACTTTTCTGGATCGAGAAGGGTCAGCATGAGGGATACATGTTTGTTGAAGCTTCGTGATTAGTTTTACAGAATAGACGATCCTTTCGCAACTGCATGATTGTACCAATGGAGGACACCATACCTTCTTTTTTAACCTTGTTTCTTTTACAGCTTTCTTGCCATGATTGGCTGTCGCTGCATGGGTGAGTGTGTCTTTGATTGCCTTCTGATTGGAATGGCGGCCACTGTTGGTACGAGCGGGGTTCCTTTACCAACAGAGGCTTCTTCGGCGGAGAATCGGCGTTTAGGTCATGTCGTATTGTTGGGTTCACCGGGCTTTTTCATTCTTGAGGGGAGACGATAGGAGGAGAAAGGTAGTTAGTTTCATCGGAGCCTCCCCTTGAGTGAAGCAACTCAGCCAGAAAAGTGCTCCCGCGGGGATCGTGATCACTATTATCTCTCGTCTGTCCGGTGTCTGTGACGGTGCGACGACGAGACCGTGAGCGGGATTGGTTGTCTATGCTCTCTGGAGTATGAGGGCCTACCCCGTGATCTGTAGCGGTGCCAGCCCCTCTCGTTTCGTTATCTGCTCTCTCCTCGCGTGCGATCTATGGAAGCTGTTAGAGTGTCCCATCTCGCGGAGCCTAACAAGACATACGGCTTTCTCATCGTGCGAACTCCCCCACAGACTCCAAAGACTCATTCCCCAACTCATCTTCTTCTTCTCCGTTTGTGGTGGATTCAGGATCCTTCTTCCAGCCAATGCGCTTGGTGGGGGACTTTCGTCGCTCCCAAAGCCTTCAAATCCCTTAACCATTTCATCCATCCGTTGTTTCTGTACTCTTTGTTTTTCCTTTGCGAACCTGACATCCCACTTCTCCTTGGCCATTAACCACTTACGTACCGGGCCTGGTTTGATGACACCAATCTCATTGACCGGCATCTGAACCGCAGGGAGTAATGATGCTGGCGCCAGATCATATATGTGGCCGTGACGATCAACACGCTGGCGGACCATGTGGTTCAGGAAGTCGGGAAGAGCGTCACCGGCTTTGCCAACTTTACCTTTAGCTTTAGACACGGACTGATCGTCGACGTTGCCATATAATGGGGCGACTGTTCCACGGTTGAGCTTAGTTTGGGAGATAGATTCAGTATCCGCGTCAGATCCTGCGGAAGTGGTGGAACCGTCGTCGTCATCGGGTATCTCAATCTCGGTCTGTTGGGCACGCGCAAGGGCCCAAGCACCGAATTGGGCTATCGACCGGTACATGTACTTCGCGGGCCTGGTGAAACTGAGTGTAGGCGCAACATGGCAAAGATCATCCCAAACCTGCAGTTGAACGTCTGTGGGCTTCCACTTGTGGAGGACGTCCCGAGCTTCCGAGCTTACATCCAAGTAGACTTCAGCCGGCGGGTAGTTTGCCGGATTCGCGGCCTTGTGAGCAAGATAGATCTGCTCATCGCGCAACATCTCGCCACCACCTGTCATAATCAGTAGTGGAGGAAGGCCGCCTAAGGATGGCTGAAGGACCGGTGAGACAAGAGGATGTGAGAGTAGTTGATTCGTGGTATACATTTGGATCTGATCTTTGATCTCCACTAGCTTTCCGTCAAGTAAGATCGATAAGTTTCCAGACGGCCGTGGAACAATTTTCTCCGGGTGCGTTGCTGTACTGACAAACTTCTCGACGCCCTCCGGTGAAACCATGTCCCGTAGGTCAAGGGCTTCTGATGAGCCTTGTGTTACGGTCTCAGCGCTTGCTATCGTTTCCTGAGGTGTAGGCGTATATGACGTTCGCCTTTGGGTGGGCTTGTCGTTTCTTTGATTTGCTATCAGCTCCATCTCATCGTAGTTTGGCGGTGGCCAGGCTGCCGATGGTCTCTGAAGGAACCCATGAGGTGGAATGTAATCAAGAGAGCTAGTTCCTGCTACGCTGGGGAAGGAGTGAGTCAGGTCCACCCAAGGTGAGATCAATATTGCTCCAGCCGGTAACAGAAGCCCTTGATCGCGCAGAATTATAAGCATACTTATGAAGGATTAGCATGGGCTGATGTCGGAGCGGAGAAAGGTCCATACCTTAGTATCATACCCCCTCCAGCAGAGTCGCCCGCTAATACAATTGTCGATGGGTCCTGTACGGTCACGAGATATAAATAGGCGGAAAGGCAATCCAGTAATCCGCAAGGAAAAGGGAATTGAGGAGCAAGTCGATATCGGGCTATGAGAATCAGCACAGCAATTGACGCTCTCCTACTGATGGATGGAAATTACTTTTGAGCTGTTAGCTTCAGTAATTGAGAAAGTGATCGTGGGTTTTATGCACGACTCACCGAGCGAAAACTCTCGCCTTCAATTTCCTAGCATGCCTCTGCATCTGATACCGATGCTCGTCTACGCTTCCGAAGAAATATGCGCCTCCATGCAGGTAGAGCATGACTCTTTTCCCCAGTGACTTCGATGCTTGTCTTGCATTATAATCCGCCCTCATCTCGATCCATTCAGCCTTCAATGGACAACCTTTCAGCCTCCACTGCCACCACTTCTTCCCTCCTACTCTGTCGACACCGTGGGGACCCAATTGCGCCATCAGAGCATCGGCAGCAGCTGTAATCTGTGCCTGAGGAATAGTGCACTCGTCGACTTTGACCCAGCGCGGATGCGGGACCCATTGTGAGGTGAAGCCCTGGACATCCTCAACGGTATGAAGAGAGGCATAGTGAAGAAATCGGCGTATCAGGCAGAGTCCCTCGTGGTAAGATATGTGTGCGGTGGGCTTTTGTCTTAAGGGCTTTCGGTTCAGGTACTGATATGGATCAGCTCATATTATCAACGAACCATGAGGAAGCAGGCGCACATGAGATATATAAGTTTCAATTACTGTCGGCGTAACTGCTGCACCGACGGTGATTGTGTTGAAGGGCATGAGCACAACATTGATGTTCCCCGCCGATTATTGCACCTGTGTATGCTTGCAGACTGCGTTGACATAACCCAAAACAACCCTCGGATGAGCCTTGGGCAATACGAACTGTCAATTCTATAACAAGGAAAAGCAGTCATTTGCACAGATCATATTTGTAACGGTCCTGTAGAAAAAGAGAATGCCAATTGGGACCAGGAATACTCGGACTCCAGACGTGTGTGCTCAAAGAGGGACAGTGCATCTATAAATATGCGGGAAGATCTGCCGGATGAAGGATAATCCGTAGTGGGCCGAAGTGCAGAAGACAGAAGTTCTTTATGGGCGCACCCATCTTCATCCCGCTACAATGTCGGGCGGAATACCATCTCCGGGGCCCCAGCTGGCAAAAGAAGCTCAAGGCGGAGTCGCACTACCACCGACACCAGGTACCTACACTTCATGACATTCATCAAGCCCTTAGTCACTGAATCCACAGCACAGAGAAGATCCAAGCCAAAATCGACCTCTCCATCGCTATGTCCCTCTCGCTCTGGCCAGCCCTCACCCTCGCGGTCCAGAACTCCTGGGGCGGTCCTGACTCCTCCGACAAACGCGATTGGTTCGCAGGCGCCATTTCCGAACTCTTCGTTTCAAGACCTGATACCGACATCCAGGATGTCGAAGAAATGCTGTTGCAAGTCATGAACGACGAGTTCGAGGTCAACGTGGACGATGGGAGCGCCGAAGAAGTGGCGGCGCGGATAGTGGGGTTGAGGAAGTTGACGCTTCAGGGCGACTTTGTGGAGGTGGATAGGATGTACGAGCAATGGGTCGAGAGGCAGAAGAAGGGCGGGAGTGACGTTAAGTTTCAAAAGGTCGAGAGGAGAGAGGAGGATGATGACACGGACTGGGATAGTGATGATATGGAAGACGATGATGATGAGGCCGAGGATGTGGATATGGACGAGGCACCCGCACTGGCGAAAGCACCGAGAGAAAAGGGAGAGCCACAGGTTGACGAGGATGGATTTACGACGGTGGTGGCTAAAAAGAAAAGATGAAAGCTTGCAAATTGTTCGGACGAGCCACTTGGATCTTCATGGCACGGACGAACGGCGTCTCCTAACTGAAGGTTTGCTTTATGTTACGCCGCAGACATCTCGCAACTACCAGAACGGGGCATTTAACTCTACTATGGCCTAAAACATTGACTGCGGTCACGCTAAAGGCCCTTGGTGCCAACTAGCCTAGGATCGTAGCAAGGGCGTACGTCTCAAGCGTCCCCCACAGGGCTGATAACAAGGGAAAGCGATAATAGGGGCAGGGGGAAATCTGTATCTGTGCCGAAAGATTTGTTCATGGACCGTGACTGGTGAGAAAAGTGATGTGTCTGCTGGTGCAAGCATCTCAGGAACTTTGAGTCATCTCATTCCAACTGAACCATCTGAACGGGATCTCGGGTCTGAGCAGGTATCAAATCACCCCAAATGTCTTCGACGTGTCATGACGAAAATAATGATGTCTTCCAAAACGAAGTTCACAGGAGTTCGGAATTTTAGATAATGACCCATCTTAAGAGAGGCAGCGCTTCAGTTGCCGATCGAGGTCTTTCCCATGATTCTCTCTTATATAGATGCCATGTTGGTCGAATGTGCTGCGCTTTTATGAGCGTTCGTAGTTGTGCCGTTGTCTTAAGAAAGACAGTAAGTACGAATCGTAAACGAAGCTACACATTGAGAAGCTCGGTCTGTACAAGATCAAGTTTAGTGCAATCAATTTTCAGACGACCCATTTGACGGGGCATCAACCCAAGCCAGTCACCCACTGCATCTGATGCGGACATGTTGTAGCAGCCAGAGACATTCTTTGGGGAAGGTTTTCGAACCATCTCGACCAACGATTGCATACCCATGGAAGCCATCATATTTCCCAGCAGCCAAAAACTGCGTCTCCACTTTCGGAGCGCGACAACATGAGAACCCCTTGGTAGCTGACTCAAATCTACTCCGAGCGACGAAGCAATGCTTATCAATCTCCCTAGGGGTTACCACGCTCCGACGCCCCACCCCAACTCCCCCGAAGGCAGCGGGGCTTACCGGAGAAGCGCAGCATACGAGATGTGCGGAAAGTGATAGCAGTCTCGTCCGCGAAAGGCGGGGTGGGGAAGTCTACGATTGCTGGTCCGATTGACCCGGTGAATGCAACACAGTTGATCGTGGACTTACATCAAAACTAGTAAACCTCGCTCTGGCCTTCGCTCGCCGCGGCCTTCGCAGTGGCATCTTAGATACCGACATCTTCGGTCCTTCGATCCCTACCCTCCTCAACCTGTCTGGAGAACCGCGCCTCTCGCAAAGTATGGCCAACTGGACTCCTTTCGACGTTGACTTAGGGGCACTAACTTTTGGATGTGTGGGCTAGACAACCAACTTCTCCCGCTGTCCAATTATGGCATCAAATCCATGTCGATGGGCTATCTCGTCGCGGAAGAGGCACCGGTGGTATGGCGTGGCTTGATGGTCATGAAGGCTATACAGCAGCTGCTACACGATGTGGATTGGGGTGGACTGGATGTTTTGGTCATGGATTTGCCGCCGGGGACGGGGGATACGCAGTTGACGATCACGCAGCAGATCAAACTCGATGGTGAGCAAGGTGGACAATAGGCAAGTTTACCGGACGGGACTGATCTGGTTATGCAGGGGCCGTGATCGTATCAACGCCGCAAGACATTGCGTTGAAGGACGCTGTGAAGGGGATCCAGATGTTCAGGAAGGTGGATGTGCCGGTATGTCGCACCGGGTTCACTGTTGAGAGACTCTAATCTCACTACATACGCTTAGATTCTGGGCATGATCCAGAACATGTCTGTATTCGCCTGTCCCCACTGCCATCAGAACACGCATATCTTCGGATCTGAGGGGGTGCGTCAGGCATGCGCCAACCATGGACTGGATCTGCTTGGCGATATACCCTTACACCGTAGTATCTGTGATGACGCGGACCGAGGGAAGCCTACGGTGGTTGCGGAACCAGGGAGTGAAAGGGCTAGGATATTCATGGGTATTGCGGAGACTTTGACTGAAAGGCTTGGGATCTAGGACTGGATGATGGTGCGCTTTCATGTAAAGAAGACCGTTGAAAAGAAATGAACGTGCTTGCCAATGTAGATTTTCACAATATCCAATGACTCGAAAAATTATGCGGGACGGCCCTTTGACGGCTTCGAAGTTTATTGCCTTAGAGGGTTTACCCTTGCATGCGGCTCTGCGATAAGATTATTATCATGGTGCATGACTACGGAAGTATGATCATCCGCTCACTGTCTGTCTGTTTTGGTAACACTTGCTTCTCCGAGTGTATACCTTAGGGCATGGGAAATTACTCATAATCTCTTGAATCAGTAGGCAAGGCCGCTGTAGGAACAGAGGCTTATCCCGCTCAAGATGCAGGGCTTTAGTGAGTATTGCCCGAAATGCAGGGTACTGGAATGGAGCTGACTCTCTTTAGATATGGGACGGTGTGGATCGAAGTGTATCAGAGGAATAGCTTGACGACTGACGATATCACAGTTATGTCCCGCCCGAGTACGAAGGCACAACCTCTGCGAACAAACTTGCGGGCAAGTATGTCTCGCCTTCAGCACTTCGACCAACATCTACAACTGACTGACTGGATGCAGGAATGCCCTCGGCAGTCGAGCCCGCAAGTCCGGCCAAGGTATCCTCACCGTCCGCTTCGAAATGCCCTTCGCGATATGGTGCAGTAACTGTCCCAAGCCCACCATCATCGGGCAAGGCGTGCGCTTCAACGCGGAAAAGAAGAAGGTCGGCAACTATTACTCCACGCCGATCTTCAGCTTCCGCATGAAACACACGGCTTGCGGGGGTTGGATCGAAATACAGACCGATCCGAAGAACACCGCATACGTTGTCACCGATGGCGCAAAGAAGAGGGATACGGGGGAAGATAGGGTCCATGATGGGGAAATCAGGATCAAGACGGATGAGGAGAGGGAGCGCCTGCAGAATGATGCGTTTGCGGCGTTGGAAGGGAAGGTTGAAGACAAGCGGCAGGCGATGACGGATCGAAGTAGGCTGGAGGACCTGTTGCAAGTACAGGACAAAGATTGGGATGACCCTTACGCTGCGAGTAAGAAGCTCAGGAGAGCGTTCAGGGCGGATCGGAAGGTGCGAGAGAAGAACGAGGAAGTCACGGAAGATCTAAAGGATAGAATGAGCTTGGGTATCCATCTGCTGGAGGAGACGGAGGACGATCGAAGGCGTGCGGCTTTGGTCGAATTTGGAGATTTGGGAGGAAACGACCCAGTCGCTAAAGCAGAGGCTAGACCGTTGTTTGCTGGTGTAGGGTTGAAAACCGTGAAGCCTGGGAATCATCGGGTCAAGAAGTCCCGGAAAGCCAAAGCATATGAAGAGGCAGAAAGACGGCGGGAGACGCTTCGGTTGACGCTCAGCGACAACACTCGGGCCTTGGTAGATCCCTTCCTTGTGGGCGAGAAGACATGGGGTTCTGTGTCCGGTCACGTCCAAATACCGTCGGGCATCAAACGGAAGAAAGGAATGAGCGAACGGAACTCATCAGTGGAACCTACCATTTCCGGGGTCGCTGTAGCCCCGGGGGCGTTAGTCGATTACGATAGCGATTGAAAGCTAAGGGCCATGGAACCTGACATGATCTAGATTCATACCCAGAATTGTCTCGCGGATACACTCAGCACGTCATGGCACAAATGCCGGGAAGGCATTGATGCGCTACCTGCATTATAATACACCAAGAGGCGTCATGGTTGGGTAATCACCACTGCACGGGTTGTCAACCCGGAGGGTGTTAAGGTCTCAACACCGCGGTTCGCCAATCATGACGGCACTGTCTCACATCCTGTTCGAGAACGTCTTCGTAAGTCACAGTCCTTGCCCAATGAGCAGCGTTGCGCGATGGAGTCTAGGCACTGACTGCTTTGCAGAAGCCGCCAGCGGTATGCTAACAATCGCAGACGTCCGACTCCGCAAACCCTTGCCTGCAGAACATGAGGACACAGCGTTCAATCCGCAGCTCTCTTCTCTCGTCAGATCGCTTCCTGAAATCATCGAAGCGTGTGTTACGCACCAGCTACAGATCACGGGACGATAAGAGATAAGCCCGGCAGTTGTAGCTGTTGGCCCAATCCGAAAGGCTGGAAAACCAACATCTCGCGCCAGAATGCGAACTTTATTCGTCGTTCTCTGAGAGGACCTGGAGGTGGAGGTCTGGTCTTCATAACAGGGAGAGAAAAACGGTGACGCCAGTAAACCAAATTTTGATGGGGTTACTCTTTCAGCAGAAATCATGGTCAACTTTAAATCGCCTCGAGGAGATCTTAGCCCCGATGACGGGCCTCGGGAGAGCGTATATATGAGCCACTAGATCTGAAAGCTCATACCTCTTGTCGGCAAGACTGGGGACAAGCGCGGCACGTACAGTATGAAAGCTCCCACTCAGGCTTAACCTAGATTATCACTCTCTGGATATAATGTACTGATACACAATAGACTGACCACTTCGAACATTCGAGTTAGCAGCCCCGTTCTCACCGTTAATAGTGACGTGGAGGATGGTACGCAACATCGTGCATTTAAAGAGTTTGAGGATATCCAGCAACTAAGACTACCAAGGTCAATCCCAACTAGGGCATGGTAACTTCTGAGATCCAGCCTATCTTTCAAAAAGGTAATACTAGAGGCCATGGAGTTGGATGCTGAGGAAGGCCTCTACTCCGATCCGCTAGCGAGCCATTCGGGATCTGCGTCTTCATCTTCAGGGTCATGCGAGAGTAACGATCCTCGATCTTCTTCTTCTTCTCCTTCTTCTTCTGATCTCTGTTCAGGATCGAAAAGTCCAGATTCTCCGGGCAGCTCGTGCTCTATAATGTTCACGCCGGTTTGCTCCTCTGCTAGCTTGTCGTGCCCTTCCGTTGTCCCTTTCTCGCTGTTATGGAGTGCTACAGACGCATCGGGTGTATGTTGTCCAGGTCTCTCCTCACGGAAGAACCCGCCTCTTCCACTGGCATCATTGAATGTCAAGTTGGCTTCTTCGTGCAGGCGTTGCAACGTTATGGCTTCTGCAAGCTCGGAATCTGCGAAAACCTCTCGGATACTAGGGTCATATATATCCGTGTTGCTCGGTGTGGTAATCATTTTACTTTGTTCATTGCCGTCAGGGATGAACCCACCGCCGTCGTGGAGGCCTTCGTCAAGCATGAAACCGCCTTCTCCGTATTCAGACCGGGGAGAGGCGACATCTCCGCATTTCGTGTAAGGTTCGAACGGAGCTTGCATATCTCTTAAGACTTCTTCCGCATCCGCGTCCTCATCCTCGTCTCCGAGCATAACGCCACCACCCTCATCTTCTTGGTTTGAAACTTGCCGATAACGGAACAGACTGACAGTGGGTTCAGCAATGTCGTCTTGATGCCTAACCGGCAGAAAGCCTCCGCCGTCATCCTCATCCATTGCTTCGTCCGTTCTCTCCATCTCCTCATGTACAGCATCCCTTTCGCCTTCAATATTATACCCATCAATCCTCTCTCTCACCCTCAACCCCGCCATAAACCGCCTCCACATCCTCAGCGCTTCTGCAGTCCGTCTCGCCTCTTCCGCTTCAGCTCGCTCATCCTGGAAAGCTCTGATGACCTCTTCAAGAGCTTCCCTGTATTCCGCCGCCGCAACGATACCTTTGACGACCGCCGTACCATGGTGACCTTTAAACTCGAAACCAGTCACAGCGTCTGCGTAGTCTATACCGATGGTTTTGGCAGCTCGTGCAGCTTCAACGGCGGTTAGATGCACTCCTCCCTGAGGCACCATACTCGGGACGTAGATGTCGAGATTGCCGTAAGCATTCTTCGGCACGCGTCCATTTATAATCGGAGGAGCCTCGTAGAGTGCAGTTTGAAAACCAGCATACAGGCCGGTACCAGCTGCTCCGTTCCTTTCAGGATCTTCTCCACCACTCTCTTCGGTGGACGCTCTCCGCCGGCGTAGCCGGACAGACTTAAGAGGCTGCTCTCCAGCCTAAGCGCACGGATAGCAAATTAGCTCTATGATTGCTTCAATCCAAACGATACGCAAATGATTACCTTGATTTCTCGCCCCAGCCGATACCAGCCGTCCGCACTTCTAACATGATGAGCGTCTCTTCTCCTGTATATCGGCTCTAGGGCTTTATTCGGCGTTCCTGACATTGACTTGCCAGCTCCAATCTTACCAACTTCACGTTTGGGGTGAAGAGCTTCATTGCGTTTCAGGTGTCGCTCCAGCGCATAGTAAGGGTGATCCTTGAAGTCTTGTACGTTCCTCGGCATCTCCTCTGCGGCTTCTTTCGCTGCAAGCTCGGCATCTTCGACCTGATCCCGGTCAAGTTCCCATTCCCTTGAAAACACTCTCATTGTCTTTCGCCACCACCTCTCGCCGCCCTTGGTGGATTCAATCCTAAGTCTCCTCGTCTTGGCATTGAATGCTTTCACATATCTCCTCGTAACGTCCCGAGCGGTGCCATCTTCTTCAAAGGCTACGACGTAGCTCATGATGTTTTCCGCATCACTTGCTGGGGGTTCGAGCGTTGAGGGCTTGGCGATGCTGTTGGTCACTAGCGGATCGACAGGAACCCACTTTTGGACCGCCGCGTTGAACGCTTCGACCCAGAATACTGGGTAAGTTGACTCCTTGATGCGCTTTCGCTTAGGCACTAGACTTCACTTATCAGAGGAAAAAGAAGAATTCGAAGAGGCAACGCACACTTTAATGGTGGCGCGCTCTTGATGCTGGTATTGTTGTCCATGGCGAAAGTAGGGTGTCCCAGCCGTCTCGGCCTGGTAGATACGAGAGATGACGGGCTATCAGTCTTGCCGCTAGAAGTGGGCCCGATTCGATTGAGGTGGTGCTGGACATCCAGCCCACTGTCCTCGTCGCTCGTACCAGGCCGGCTTCCCATCTCCTCGAAGACTCGATCCGGCTTGGGCTTCCGAGGCGTGATAGTCTTGACAGTCGCATTGAAAGGAAGAGGTTGTAGGGAGCAGACTAGCCGTGCGTCTACGCCTGCGGATCTTAGAAAAGCGCAAAAGAGTTGAGCCCCAACATCCCGCGACCCTTCGAGTTTAACGGCTAAAGCACGAAAATCGGGTTTCTCCAACATTGGATCCATGTCGTCCGGGAGACTGAACTACGTCCACGATGAAAAGTCAGACCTGGGATTTCCATGTCCTGGATGTCTCACAGGCGTATTGTGCTAGTATGAACCACAAATTCAACTTTCCGAAACATACATTCTGTAAACCCTCTACATTTTCAGCCCAATACGGTCGTCGCAAGCCCCTCGCAGTGATCTTGAATTTGGCCCTCCAAGCTTCAGTAGCCTGTGCTAGACCATCCATGAACGATCTTGACCTCTGAAACTGAGACTGTTCACTCTTTGGATTCAGGTATGACATCGTCCGTTTAGTGAGCAGTTTCCGTGTTGCGGCCTTTATAAAGGTTAATGGTTGGTTGATATACTATTTTAGTACCTAACCTACCTGGACCTGAACATCTTCACACCAATGGTTCCGGAGATGAACGTGCGCAAGTAAACATAGCAGATGTGTTTTATGAACCTCTAATCTCATTTTCTTCTCTACCAGAGCGTCCCCTTTTCGCCGAGGTGTGCGGGACATTGCTGCGCTCGAGTCTTTACCGCCTATTACTAAATCCAGGGGCTTTTCTTCATCTTCAAAGTCTCGTTCGACCCTGTCTTTGGCCAGGTCCACTTCTTCCCAGTCCATATCACCATCCATAGAACTGTCCGAGTCAACAAATGTGGTCTGTTGCCTTTTGGGCGCTCTCTCCGATGTGGCATTATCTGTATCGGTATCCCCAGCCACAGCCGTAAAGTGTTCCGTTTCCTGCCCAGATATATCGCCATTCGGCTCTGATATCACACGCCCCGCGACTCTGCGACGCTTGAATGCTTTGTCCTCCTCATTGAACCGTAAAGGCGATGAGGAGACCGCATCCGCAAGCATTTCCTGGTAGATAACAGGTACGGCATCATTGCCAGGAGGTCGAGGCTGTGAGCCTTCCAGCATCCGCCTCTTACCTCCACGCTTGGAGCCCGCCATGATTGTAGGGACCGAGGTAAAGGTCGTGTAGACGGTCAAGGAAGGAGAGATATCTCCACATCGCCTGATAGATCAAGGTCCGTTTGCTAACAGGAGTGGTGCATCCGAAAGCTGCGACACTTCGCACTGCATCTTTCGCCGACAGCGACTATCTTCCCTACCGGTGTTCACTGTGCAAATTATTGAAATTTTTCTCCCGACGTACGAAATTAACACGGAGTGTATACGCGACTGTGTATCTCTTGAGAGTTGACGGTCAGAGTGAGCCAAATGATGACATCAGCTCGCTTCCTAGTGCTATACAGGAAGGCAGGCACCCGGTCCACCCCCCGTTCACTACCTAGCAATAGCGGGGGGCTTTCCCGACTTTATACAAGGCTGACCACTTGCTTTACCACTACATAACTTCGTTGCAAGCAGTTTCAGACCCCAGCGATGCCTAAAGCGGACCCCTCCCACCCGCCTACGGTGCCACGATGGCCATATGATTGGTAGCCATAGAATTTCCATCCAGCTCCTTCTCCTACAACTGGACGGTGGTTGGCCTCTGCACCGTAGCCTTGCCAGCCCGGACCATGGGCTTTTGCAGTGTGGCAAGCGGGACGTCCTTCCTGACCTGTGCGTACGTCGGACTCATTTGATTTGCGGTTTCTATAGCCGGCCACACAAGTTCGGTGGCTGCCGCTTTCTGCTCTGACGTTTCCATCGGTGTGTGGGCCGCCATCTCGAGTAACAGTGCCGCTTGTGGTCTTCGAGTGCCTACCAGGAGCGCTTCCTGGATTTGAGGGTGCTGTGCTATCTGTCTCTCCACATTGGTCGGATGATATTTCTCGCCGCTAAGAAAGACTTGCATGTCGTCTGCGCGGCCGTAATGCTGCCACTGATGCGGGTCGGAAGGGTGGTGAAAGAACAAGGTCCCTGAGGCGTATTCTTCAAGTCAAGCTTGTCCCCCACTCTGTTCCTTACCTTACTTTGTCACCCGCCCTCGCCAGGAGCTGAGAAGAAGCAATTCATTGCCGACAACCTCAGCTGTCAGCCACTATCGACTCAGCTTTCTAGTTTTCCACATCCACTCATCCCTCTAACACTTCCCAAAAACAATAGCCATCTAGATGGCGGACGTGGCAAAGGAGCAGGCATTGCCTAAAGAGCACGGCGGAGAGCCAAACCGACTAGAGCAGACGGGCCTCTGCTTATTATCGCTCGATGGTGGCGGCATCCGAGGACTCTCGACACTCTATATCTTGAAAGGGCTTATGACGCGACTGAATCAAGAACGTCAAGCTGCCAACCTGCCTTGTGTGAAGCCATGCGAAATATTTGATCTAATCGGCGGTACTAGCACGGGCGGGTCCATATAGTATTCTCCTCTGTTGTCTTCAACTAACGTGAATAGGCTCATTGCTATCATGCTAGGCCGGCTGGAGATGGACGTGGATGAATGCATTTCGGCATACAGTGACCTCATGAAGACGGTGTTTGACAAGAAATCGAGCTGGCTCCAAATTGGCTCGACAGGCAGTGTTAAGGTGCACTTTGATCTAAAGAAGCTGAAGAACGCGATCGAGGGGACGCTTGCTTGCCACCTTGCCTTTAAGAATGACCTTTTCAATGATGGGAACCGATGGGGATGCAGAGTGTGAGTGCCTTTTGAACACGCTATACAGAGTGCTTATTCATGCTCAGCTTCGTGTGCACTACTGCTAAGGAAACCACCGGTATCACACGACTGAGGAGTTATAGCCTACCTGACGAACTCGATCTTCCTACTACCGTTTGCGAAGCCGCTCTTGAGACCTTAGCGGCGACCGGCTTCTTCGATCCTGTGTCAATCGGGGCACGCCAGTTCGTGGTTGGTGCGCTGCGCGCAAACAATCTAGTTGAGGAGGTCAAAGGAGAAGCTGCAAATATCTGATGCTCCAAGCCAGGCGATCTGAAGCCTCTAGTAAAGTGCTTCATTTCGATGGGGACGGGAAACCCTGGCGAAAAAGCAACTGAGGACAATATGCTACAGTCTCTCTCCAAGACGCTAGCTGGGATCGCAACTGAGACAGAGGATACAGAGAGGAAATTTATAGCTCGGTGGGCGCAGCATCTTGACCAGAAGCGTTACTTCCGCTTTAATGTCGACCAAGGACTGCAGGAGGTTGGATTGGCCGAGTACAGAGAATTGGGTACTATCGAGTCAGCAACGGACGAATACCTCAAACATCAGGCACAGAAATTTCGGGTGCGAGATTGCGTTCTGAATCTGAGGCAGAAGAAGGGTGTGTATAATGAAGATTTTACCTAGCGATTAGGAGGGTTGTTCTTGAGCTGATGTCGCGTAGATAGAACGGAGACCGCGCTAGCAACGCTTGGGTCACTTCCCTTTGCTATGGGGCAGGCGGCTGCATACTTTAATGAGAACGGAATACCACCCACACAGTATCCGTCGCTCTTAAAGGATCAAGAGGAAAATGTTGTCGAACTGCTTAACGAAGATTTCGAAGACAACAAGAGGTATCGGGAGACCAGGAATTCGGTGTTCACTACATGGCTACACTCATTTGAGCAAATCAAGCGTCGTGATCCTCTAGCTGCAGATTACTTATTGTTTATGTCCTGTGTAGATGCCAAATACATCCCGCAGTCACTTCTTCCTCCAGCACAATCTCGGAAGAAGGAGACGGATGCAATCGGGACGCTAAATGCTTATTCCTTTGTCAGCAGGCAGCCTGGAAATCAGTCTCTTGACCTCCATCCATCGATGCACCTGGCTACTCGGGACTGGTTAAGAACGGAAGGCTTGTTATCTGAGTGGACAGCAAGGAGCATTACACGACTAGAAGATATCTTTCCAGATGATGACCCTCAGAATAGGCGACTTTGGAGAGCCTATCTACCGCATGTGCAATATGTTCTTGATTCTGATGTTCTGCCTCATGATAGGGAAACGAGATCGCGACTGCTTAATAAGTTTGGAGTGTGTTTGCTTAGCGACGGGAGATATGACGAAGCTGAGAAGTCATTTTCGCAAGCACTGGGGACATTCAAGAGAATGCTAGGGGCAGAGCATCCTTCCACACTGATCAGCATGGCGAATCTGGCGTCGACATACTGGAATCAAGGACTATGGAAGAAGGCCGAAAAGTTGGAGGTGCAAGTGATGAAGACAAGAAAGAGGTTGTTGGGGCAGGAACATCCAGACACACTGATCAGCATGGGCAATCCGGCGTTGACATACTCAGATCAAGGACGATGGAAAGAGGCTGAAGAATTGAAGGTGCATGTGACGGCGACTAGGAAGAGGGTGCTGAGAGTATCGATATTAGCAGACCAAAGTGAAGAGACCATGGCACAATCTGAAACTTCAGAGGCATCACTTGTTGATTCAATATTCTCACTGGCTTCTCATTCTACTATCTCTTTCACAGTCCCATCATCCAGTCTGAAAGAAGTCCTTGCCTCAGCACCTGACCAGCTTGTGACATTACTCATCGAGGACCCCATTCTTCACTCGCTATTCCTTGCTTCAGTGGAAGCAAAGAACATTGGAGGAGAGTGTTTTGCCAGAAACTTCTGCCGGCTATTAAAATTATGCGCAAGAGATTTAAAAATCGAGGCGCAAGAATCAAGGCAAAATGATGCAGCGCATCTTTTGCAATCGCACGCAACCTATGTAACCCAATCCATATGAGCAATATATGACTTTGGATACCGAACAATCTACATGCCCATGGGACAGCATTCTCTTGATGACAAAGAAGTAGAGAAAGAAAGAACAGGGAAGTACTTGCAGGAGCAGAGAAATTGGCAGCTCTCCAAATCAAGACATGAATACTCATTGTCAATGAAGCCTGATGCGGACCGAGATATATCTGAGGCGAATCTGGAACAGCCTCCCAAGCCCGATGTTGAGGACCTCAGCTCCGAAGAGGAGGTAGAGGAATCTCAGGTAGGCAATGAACTTCGCAATATTGAGCATTTGAGGCAATTTATTGTGGGAAGCAATGCGTATAGCAAGCTACGCGAAGCATTCAGACAATTTGTACAACTATCGTCCACTGAGGCGACTAACGCACCTAAGGCATCTGGGCCAACTAACACGACTACCTATATCTAAGGTACCTTACCTAAGGTGATTAAGGTAACTCAAGGTGGGTGAGTCACCTGGGGAATCTGAGCAAGCGCAACGTCAAACAAGCCTAGTGGCAAGGCTCTTATGTCATCAATTCTGGGCATGGCTGCATGAAGCATCACGGCAACCTCCTCACCAAGGATGTCAGCGTATCACCTGGACTTGTGTATGTGGATTCACATTCTGTTTTGCGATCAGAAGCATCTAATCATCTCTAGGGCTGTGGTCAAGCCATGTTTGAGGATGTTAAGGAACTTTATCTGGGTGCTGCCTTGAAACTACAGACAAGATTGAGAGAAGCTGCTGCTGCAGTTGTGTGGCCTCAGTATGGCAGCTCTTATCCTTCAAGACCACCACAAGCGCATATATCACCGTCATGGTGTGAATCGGTCCGTAGAAAGTTGTTCCTATTCATTTACACTATGTAGAGTATATATAGGAAATGATGACTAAGACATAAATAGAGACACTTAGTAAGAGATGAGTAAGCAATGATATCACATTCTTTTCTACTGCACAGTCACAACAGTTCACTAATGTAAGTGCAGAGATTTGCTTGATGTTCTGTAAAATTTCTGTCTGTAATTTGCATTTACATCATTGCTATTGTCATCTGATGCAGATAACAATAACTTAAACTGAAAGAAGTCTACTTCTAATTATGTTCACAAAACTACTGACTGTTTCTGTCTTAAAAAAAGCTTGCAAAACTCTTCTCTCAATATGTTGTTGTTTCAATTTTGATTTAAAGATTAACAACATATAAAGTTGATTAAACATTCTGCTTCTAATATTATTATCTTTTAGTCTATAAGAATCTTTTTCTTAAGTCTTTTATATAAATTATATAAGTTTATATTTCTTTCACAGATCATTATCAGACTGCTGTTAATCATTACTGAAGTTAAGACTTTTTGATCTTTCTTTTTAGCTTTATTAATTGTTTACTTTAACTTTAACTCATTATGTTGTTGTTGTAAGTCTTTATTGAGTTATTTTTAATCATTTAATTTTTTTCTAATACTATATAATGTCAAGACTTTCACTCTCTTCTAATTATATCTTTCTTTTATCATAAATATTAAAGTCAAGTCATCAGTATTTCTTCAGCTTTCAATAGTTTTCTGTAATGCATTCATTACATCACTCACTTCAGTCAAGATCAGTTCAGAAGAAACAATACTTTAATGTGCTTTTGAAATGTTCTGTAATGAAAATATAGATAAATTTATCTATTCATAACATTTTTATATTTTACAAATTGTCTTTTAAGAAAGATCTTCTTTCTTTTTTACTAAGAGCTTATGTAGCTCTTTCTTTTATTTGCAATTTCATTTAACTCAAGATATGATTAAGAATTCTTTGTAAAAAGACAATAATGACTTTTTCTATTTAAGAATCTTGTTAACTTTGAGACTTAATCACTACACAAATAGTTTAACTCATTTCAGACTGCTTTGCAGCTCTGAATTAGCTCAAAATTTATTGACATTAAAGATATATGCTTTTACAAATTAATTATTATAAATTAAATTTCATAGAATACACTCTGTAAATGTTTTTAATGTATAAATCTTTAATAAATGAGTTTTCAATATCTTATAAGACTTAAATCATTTAGCTTTAAACTTCTGAGACTCTTCATTTTATATAAACATTCAGTCTTTTTTCTTTGTAGTGCTTAATCACACTGTTTCATCATGAATTGTTTTTGATTTAATAGCTTTTCATAAAAGAATTTTATTGACAGTTACTCAAATTATTTATATCTGCTCAACTCATTTTAACTGATCTTCAAAGTCAGTTTTTCTCAGCAGTTAAAGATTGTTAAAGTTATCTAATAATTATAAATTTATCTTATACAATAGATAGAATGAGCTTTGTTTAGTTGTATTATGAGCTCAGATTTAAGCTGCAAAAAGTATTTATGATAAATATTTGTCTTATAGTTAAGTTAATTTACTCATAAGATATTTTGTAAGCATGAAACTCAATATTTTATTTAGATTTTCTATCTTTTCATTTATGCAGAAATGATAAAGAATCATTGTTCTATGTTGAGTTTCAAGCTTTTTTAAATAGTAGATTACAACACAGCTGAGAAAGTTCATATCATTATTGAATAGTAACTCTTTTGATGAATCATAATTTGTAAAGATTTTGTTACACAGAAAATCTGTAACTGTTACTTTCATTGCATCTGAAACAGCTTTAGTCACAGATCAGTCTGTAATATAATTAATTGCTGTTATAATTCAGCAGTTTTCTCAGAATGTTCAAGATAATATGTTTATCATATTAATTTCTTATCTTTTAAATGATAATAAGTTCTTATAAGCTAAATATGAATGTTATTTGATCTTTTAATGTTTTTAAGATTGTTAAGCAACTTAACAGTTAAGACAATGCTTTGCAAACAATTTAATATTCTGTAATAGTTTATATCATTAAGCTCAAAGTCAAATGACTTTTAGCAGTCTTAATGTTTTTAAATGCTCATATTTGATGTATATATGTTTCAAAAAGTCTGCTCAGTACTGAAATTATAGAAATGACACTTTATTGTTGTCTTACTTTTAAATCAAATATGAGTTGTTCAATTCTGAATCATAATGCAGTCAAAATTGATTCATCACATCATTTTTGCATACATGCTTGCAAAGCAATGACTTTTCAGATTCTGTATTATCTTTCAGATACAATATCATTGCTTTTTCTCATTTTACATTGTCTAGTCTTCACAGAGCATCTAAGAACACTCTATTTGCTGAGTCTTTTTCTATAAAATCAGATTAATAATTAATTAAATCTAATATGACAGCCTGAACTTCTGATCAATATTGAATGTTAAGATTATACTGCTGAAATTTGTCAATTCATTGAGCTAGTCATTTAAATGAGTGCAGTGTATTCTTTAAATATTGTAGATCTTCATAATTCATAATAATAGTTATAGTATAATCATTTTTAATATAGTACTATTAAGTTTGAAGTGCATGCTTAATGATTAATAGCTTCTTTTTATAAACAGAATAATTAAGCTCTGCATCTTGTAACTTTTAATCATTATAGATAACTGAATGACATTTCTTATCTGTTTCATTCTGCATCAGAACACAGTCAATTGCTTATTTAGAAGTGTCTGTTTTAATAGTAAATAATTTGTGTACAATTACTTAAATAAGTATTGATTTAAATGTAAGTGCATTCTTAAGCTGTTGAAAGACACTGTTACATAATGTGTTTTAGACAATGAGTTAATTCTTCTTTGTATATAATTTAATATTGTTCTTCTTAAGCAAATTCAATAACAATGCTGTGATTCATGTAAATTCTTGTATGAATCATCAGTAATACAAAGTCAGTTCAAGAAACTGTCATACATAATGTGCTGTCTTTGAGACAGATCAATTCTTAATGACTGATATCTTAATAAAGATCAGTCTTAGTGTGTCTTGTCTTATAATATATTTACAAAACTTAAGAATTTTCATCTTAACAGTGCACTTACTAAACTTAACATATAGCTTATGTTTCTTTAAGATACTGAGAATGATTCATAAGTGTTTCTAATGATCTGAAATCAAGTTGAAAAAGATTAGTATATTGTTAAGATATATTAGACAGAATTTGTTGAGTAAGTTCTGTAATATAGAGTTCATCATTGACTGAAATGTCACTGAGGCATTGTATAGCTCAAAGAGCATAGCTATGAACTCATATTTACTGTAATGAGTGTTGAAGACAGTCTTTTTTGTATTGTTTTTAATTATATAAACTTAATAATAACTCAAAGTAAGATTAAGCTTGATTAGATATTGAGCTTTGCTGATTCAATCTAGACATTTCTGAATTTAAAAGAGTAAATATTCATTCTTAACAGTAATGTTATTTAATGCTCTGTAATCAATGCACATTCATCATGTATTCTTCTTCTTTTTAACAAACAGAACCAGAAAGTTTCATAAACTTATAAATTCACAAATCAGATCTTTATTCATTAACTTTGTTATCTATTTAATCTGTTTGTTTAGCTGTAGCTGTGACAGAAAGTAAGCATTTATGTTGACAGACTTAATGTTGCTGATGTTAATGCTATGTTTAAACACTTATTTAAATGATAATTTGTCTGATAAAGTTAATCTAAATATAAATTGAAACTCTTTAATAATGATTTGTAGTCATTCATTCATAATAATTAACAGTTCAGCTTCTGACTTCTTTAAGTTCTGTTAAATTACTAATAAGTATCTGACAGTTCTGTAATTTCAAAATGTCTTCATAACTGTGCATTCTTCAATCACATTTAATGTCAATTCATTTACAGCTTATTGTCACTTTTTCAGAAACAGATAATGATGTTTTTGTTGTCAATTCTAAACTGTTATACAGTTCATAGCTTAATTAATCTGAAAATTAGTGACTTTTAGTCAGATTAATCTCAGAATAAGATTATGTTCTTAAAGATTCACAATTTATGTTTTTAATCATTGCTGAAAGCTATTTATCTTGAGATAAAAGATCAGCTTTATAGTTAATTAAATGATCTATCTGTTCAGCAAGAATATCTTAAGCAGTTTAATTTCATATTGACTATCAATTGATATTTAATTGATAACTGTCAAGAAAATATATATTCAATTTACATCTAAATTAATTAGTACTTTCATATTTATCTTATTCAGTCTGTCTTGAATGCAGTCTGCAAGAATATATGCATTTAAATTGAGAATGTTAATTTAACTGAAGATCATATTTAATAATAAGAATTTCAGATCATTTAGTGCAGATGCTTCACTCAAGTCATTATTAAGTTGAATAAAAGCTTTTATTAACTTGTTTATAAATACTTCTATATTTATAAACAACTTAAATTTTTTAAATCATTTAAATTAACTTCAACAATCTTCAGCTTCTTCTTATTTTTATTCTTTTTCTTATTTTTATTCTTGTTCTTATCTTTACTCTTATCTTTATTCTTATCAATATTCTTGTTGTCTCAGCAGTCTTTAACTATATATGAGAACTTTTTATAATGAAAGCATACTTTATTCTTCTTATATCAGATTCAATAAGCTTCTGTATTTAACTTGTTTAATTTAAATGTAATTGATCTTTCATGACTTTGAAACTGATCTCAAGAATTGTTTAATGAATTATTATGATTTGAATTTGAGTCATCAAAAACATTAAGATGATTCTTGTTATGTATTTCTTAAAGACTTTATTTAATTTAATTAACTTATTGAATTAGCTCATTAAGAGTAGTCACTTTAATCTTTAAATACTTTCAGAATTTAAATTAAATCTTTTGCTTTAAATTCTGAATGAACTGCTGTTTCTATTTATATTTAACTAATATAGACTGAAGAAGTTATACAATCTTTATAAACTCTGCTTCATATTGTTGAACTGATTTTGTTTGTTTCAGTGTCTTATAACAGTGACATTGATGTTTTATTTCATTAACATTTTCAAAGATCAGTAAAAATGCTAAAAAGAAATTGTTTATATTTTGAGATCTAATATTTAACAGATTTTCTTCAGCTTGAAGTTGTTCTTCTTTTTGAAGTCATCATATTTTGACAATATCTTTTAAATAACTAACTATAACAGTAATCTTTGCTTCATCATTCAGAAGTCAGTTCATCAACATTTTATAAAATTGAAAATAAGCTTTCATTTTAAGAACTTACATCTCTGCAGTGTCTGCTTTTCAACTATTCTTATAAATAAATGATGTCTTCATCTTCAAAGAATTCTTGAACATTGCTGCAGAAAAAGACATTATTACATTAAATATTTCTTGAGTCTCTGAAGCTGCATTAAATAGAGATGTAATCTTAGACATAAAGTTAAAAATTAATTAATTAGTATAAATATTTCTTAATTAAGTCTGAAGAAATGCAATTTAACTTATCATTATCTTGTAATTAACTTAAGAAGCTGTTTCTGACACTGCTGACTGACTAATAATAGTGAGTTTGTTCATTATTATAGAAATAAAGTTGAGCTTTATATTGAGAGATTGTAAATGATTAAAGATGTTAATTAATAAATTAATTTTGATTTAGTTTGAATCACTGTTGAACATGTCATGATATAAGAAAGATAGAACTTTTCTTTATATAATACAGTGTAAAAATTTATTTCTTTATTCTATAGTCTCAACACTGAAGTAGTGATGAGCACTGAAGAGAGAATGAATATGTAATTTATGCATTACTGCATTAAAACTTTTATAATTAAAATATAAATTGAATCAGCTCAGGCTGAAGCCTGAGCTTTAAAATTGCTTAAAAGTGTGTTTTAAATCTTTGATGCTATCAGATGTAAATCAGTCTGTAGAAAGTTGTTTCTATTTGTTTACACTATGTAGAGTATATATAGGAAATGATGACTAAGACATAAATAGGGGCGCTTAGTAAGAGATGAGTAAGCAATGATATCACAATGAAGCTCTCAAGTGAACTTGTCTGAATCCTCACCTTCACACACTTCTTCTCACAGGACAAGTGCAACAGACTCACATTCTGATCCTACAACTGCCCAGTCAGCAACAGCAATCAATATTTTAGCTAGTGTGGCAACCCTGCAGTATGTCTTACTGTGCATAAACACCAGGCAATTAAGGACCCTTGAGCACATCAAAGTGTCTACTGCAATGAATGATGAGTTTCTTTTTGACGCACTATGTGGAAGTTACAACATTGCTCGAAAACCCCATAATTGGACACTGCCGCTTATACCACATTTTGCTCCGCTCTCGAATTGGCTTTGGCGGTATGTCGGAGACATGTCTATTCTGACTTCAACTTCTGCTGATTATGTCTGGGTATGTTTATCTCAAATATCTCCCAAAACATAGCAAAGAAGCTGTATGATCCTGTTCTAACACCATTAGTTCCATCTGGTCCCAATTAGAACAGAAGTGTGTCCTTTCAACCTACAGTTGCATGTGCTGCCACCAGAAACAGAAGTCAAGCAACTAAAAAATTATGAATACAACCCCTGTCCGCCGGATATTGAGGATCCATTATTGCATAATCAATTCATACATGAATTGCTGAAGCCTGGTCCACATCTAGATAGTTACTGGGTTGATACGTTCCCGAAGAAGCTCAAGGGAAAGCTGAAATACATTTCTGGACAGTGGGGCATCATCATCAACGAAGGAATCAACTGGCTTGTACTCCTCTTTGGAGTATTTTCAATCCTACTGGTTTCTGGAATCGGTGTTGTTCTATATGCTGTATGTGCAAAGGACGTCTCATCCGCCGCGGCTATTGGAGCCTATTTTGTCGCAGTCACCACTCTGGCAGTGACACTCCAGTACTATAAGTGGCAGCAGGCATAGAGTGCACATTGCTGGACTGTGAACTCTTGTTGACTCACCTGATGTCCTGGGACAAGGAACTTGACAGAAGACATTGTATTTGCGATCCTGGAGACATATTTTCCAGACGGGCACAGCGCTGGACAGGAGGGGAAAGGAGCACAATGAAAGACTCATGAGCGTATACTTGCCTGGCGTACTAAATCAAAAGACGAAGAGGCTACAAGCCTGCGGCAGAGCTGCATGCTAGGGCTAACAGCGGTTCCTATATCTTCCCTTCAGGCATCCTTCAGATATTGGTCAAGTGGGGCTCAACGAGCTTCACCCAATGCTGTTGACGCCTCACCAGGCGCCTGTTTGATCTGTTCATGCCACAGCCGAAGGGAGTGATCCAGATGACTGTCTCGACAGCATGCATGCTGCAGCACCCCTATAGCCCTCAGCTGGATCCAGATCGTGAGTGACCAGAGATAGTAGGGACCCTGGATCATTGCGAGGCACACTGGGGGCATGTGAGGTCGAATTACCTGATTGTTGTCCTTGCATTGCCATGCTGATGCCAACAGAGTGAAAACTCTGGCTATGGCCGAATCACCGTCATGCTTGGCCCCTAGTGGACAGAAAACAGTAAACTCTCGCCACTGCCCACCGGCACCGTCTCTGGCTCATCCTTACAGCGGAGGGCTAATGAAGAAGGCGGAAGTTATTCCTTGGGTGATGCATGACACCCCGCATAGAGTAGATGCAACTGAAGTGCCGAATAGTTGCGCTCAGCGTCAATATATCAATAAGATAACGAAGTCATGAGAGTGCACTAACATATCTGTTAAAACTGCCTTGCTCGTGAAACCTGCTTGTACATCTGATAGGCCAGAAAAATGGGAGGGAAAGGGGAGCAGTCAGTCGCCGAATGCCTTTTACTCAACGCCTACTTGTTATTGATGGCTTCTTCTTCTTCCAGTTTGCAGCAGTTCCGGGGCGGTAGGAAGAGCACCCATCCACCCAGGACGGTTTCCATCGAACCAGGTACTGCTTGTGAGGCCTCCCGCAGCCCTGCCTCTCATTCCTTTCTCTGATGATCTCCCGTTTCCGACTTGGCTGCTCGTAGATGAAAGTCATCTTACACTGTCCAGCTGCAGATCTATTTTACCGCTATCGCTTGGATCCTCAGGGCCGATCAAGCGGGAAGAAGTGGTGTCGTTTGGGAGGTGTAGAAGTTGCTGCTGTCCAACCCAGCCCGCATCTCGTCTTGTAATTGTCTGACCTGTAATATACAAATCATATACATGTGATCATACACGGTAAAATACCGGGTACTTCGTAACCAAGTATCATTCCTTAAGCAGTAGCGCTGTGGCCAAATATAAACATGGGAAGGAGCGTCAACGCCATCTGAGAAAGAGGATCATTTCGACTAACGTTACACGACCATTTTACGCGTCTCCAGGCGCGTAATATCTCTCTTGATTGTCACTACGCCTGCCTTATCATTGATCGTGCGTAACCACGCCACTACGAATATGCCTTCACATCCGAAAAGGCGAGCTCCATCCAGGAGAGTCTACACCTCAGCACCGAACGACAGACAGGTCCACTTCCCTTCTCGAGGACGGTCAATCAATCCTACGAAACCAACGCCTCCAGCTTCACGAACGCGTCAGCAGACTCTTACTCAGATCGATTTCATTACGAAATACCTGCCACAGGATGATGACCTTGATTTGGACTACATTGAAAAGGTGGCTTCTCCGAAAAGGAAGAGGAGAACTACACTACCAAGTAAAGATGCCTTAAAGGAAGACGGATCTTCGAGGAGGAAGAGGAGGAAGACACTGCCTGCTCAGTGTACCGAAACGGCTCTGGAGGAAGAAAGATCCCCAGAGAGGAGGCGGAGGAGGACGCTGCCTGTCAATGACACGCCTTCTATTGTAGAAACGCGAACAAGTAGGAGACGGAAAGTAAAACAGGGGCCGGAGAGTGAGCAAAATGCTACGTCAACGACTACAGGAAAACAGAGCAATGCCACCCGTACCCAAGCAAGTCCGGCAAGGAGTGAACTGATCCCGCCAAGAACGCCAGCCACGGCTCGCAAGGTCGAGATTCCGTCCTCCCAATCACCAGCCGACACTCCCTTATCGACACAAAGGACGCCTTCAATGCGTAGCCCTGTACGATCTCCTCTAAAGGCAAGATCTACAAATGTGCGTGTTCCGTTGAATGCTGGACTCAAGGGTGGGAAGTTGACGGGTTGGCATCCAAAGCTGGAAGTTAAGAGCAGCGTCAGCTGGGAGAATGAGGATAGTCAGCCGTTAACGGTCTCGCCATTCCTGAGGACTGAAGGGAAGAGAGAGTATGATTTTAGGCGATCGGATAGTTTGAATGGTTTGCACAGTCGTCAAGAGGAGGAGGAAAAGACGAATGGCGCCGTACAGGGTCCGATACGGACGGCTGAGCCGTTTAAGAGACCAACGTCAACTCCTCAATTCGACCAATCCTCGAAGACTGAGATCCGCGACTCAGACGACGAGGACGAAGATGAGGAAGGTGAAGAAGTGTCAAGTCTTCACAGCATAAGGGACACAACACAACCCATCGAGCATGACCCTTCTCAGTCGGCACATTCTCTCCAACTGACCTCAAACCAACCCAGCCCCCATAAAGGAGCACCCACCTCAATCACCGACAAGCCATTTCAGAGCCCTCATACGGAGCCTTCGGTCACTTCTCAAAACCCTTCTTCTTACAACTGCGAACTCGGACCCAAAACCAAAGACGACAACCCCCTCACAAACGGCAACACGCCCTCCCCAATCCACCCTCTTTACCAACCATTGTCCTCGGCCGAAGCCGCCGCGGCCCAGCTATCCAGCGACCTATACCGTCAGATCCAAACTCGACTCCACTCGCAACAAGAAGAATACACGGAATGTCTCGATCATCCACCAACACCAACTTCCCGCCTCCTAGACTCACAATCGCAATTCGGATTCATCTGTCGCGACTACACACCCTCTTCACCACCCCTTCCACCCATCGCAACCGCCCTGCCAGTTTCGAAGGAACGCAACATCGAACCCGAACACAGCCAGAACTCCCGCTCCCGCTCCCCATCACCCTCACCCTCAGCAAACAACCATCCGCGAACACCCCAAACTTCGACCCAACCCCAATCCTCAGCAAACAACCATCCGCGAACACCCCAAACTTCGACCCAACCCCAATCCTCAACCAGAACGGTCCACCAGACCTTTCCCAGCCCTCCGCCTGAACAACCTCATCTCCAACCATCGCAAGTCTCTACCCAATCGCAATCTCCGCTCAAGAACCCTGACCGCCCTGCCCTCCCCGCTCTCCAAACGCGAACACAACAAAGCCCGTCGTTGGAATCGTGGTCTTCTCTCCAAGTTGTGGATCTTGAGTTCACACTTCCTGCTCTTCCGCGACAGGGTGCAGATGTCGAGGAAGAGCAGGAACACGAACACGAATCAGGACGATCGTCGCCTCCCTTTACAGACACAGACACAGACGCAGACGCAGACTTCTTCCCCCCACAAACCTTCATTCAGTCTTCGCCCATGCTCGCCCCTTCGCTTCCGTCCTCGCCGTTATTGTCGAGGATCAATCTACAGTACGATAACCAGGACGAGGACGAGAGTCACGGGGAGCACGCCACGGCAGAGGTTGGAGTCGCGGGAGAAGGGCATGGGTGGGATGGCAGGATCAAGACGACGTCTCAGTTGTTGCCCGAGAGCATGCTCGAGGACGAGAGTCAGGACTTCGGATTGGGGCTGCCGCCCGCGTTCTCGTCGCAGTGGTTGGAGCAGGATTAGGAGGTTGGGGAGGTGGGACGTTCGATGGATTTTGAAGGAAGGGGAGGTTGGTATGTGGCGTTGAATAGGGGCATCGAGTAGCTGTATATTTACACCATCCGTACCGCAACGAACGGCATTCTCCCGCCGAATCTACCGTCCATAAAATTACCTCGGTATCGAGACACATAAATCTAACTCCTAAACAACCGCAGCCCCTCTTCCTCCACATCCTCCCGACCCAGATCCCCATCCTCCACATCCACCGCATCCTCCCTCAACGCCCCTCTCCTCCCCAACAGCCCCCCAAACAACTCATCCCTCTGCCGCTCCCCCCACATACCACGATCCTCGCTCGCCATAAAATTCTGCAACTTCTCGTGCACCGTATACCGCATCTTCCTCCCCTTGCTAGCCTTCGTGTCGACTTTCTTCCGCATCCTCCCTTCCCCCCTCGGCAACCCTCCAAGCCCTATCCCCCCCGCTACTCCTGCTCCTGCCCCTGTCGTCACGGAGGTTGCACCCGCCGTCGACGCGCTGTTCGCCATGCGCTGGTCGACCAGTTCTCGCAGCAGGAACGTGTAGAAGTCAGCATCATCGTAGATATCGGGGGACTCAGCGAGGCCGGCTTGGGCTTGCAACGGGGCGCAAGAGCGGGGGATGTGCGTGCGCGCGACGAGGCGCGACATGTCGGACAGGTGGTGGTCGAGGACGGCCGTGAGGGGTTGGGCAGTGGGGGTGGGGTTGACGAGTTTGCGGGAGGAGGAGAGGGCGGAGACGGGGCGGAGGCGGGCGGACCATTTCTCGAGGGTGGAGCGGCGGGTGGGGAGGGAGGCGGATTCGTGGGTTTGCATGCGGCGCCAGAGGGTCGTGGAGAGTGTTGAGGTGCTGGCGTTAGGTTCGGGCGAGCGCTTGCGTTTGGTGCCCGTTTCGGCGGGGAAGTTGAGGGTGTGGCGGAGGGTGTCGAGCTGGGACCAGAGTTTGATGGCGGCGCCTTGGGCGGCGAGGATGGTTTGGTGGGCGTCGTTGTCGGTGGGGTCGGTTGGATGGGTTTGGAGTGCGGGGATGGAATTTGTGGCGATGAGGCTCTTTTGGAGGCGGATTCGGGTGTTGAGGAGGGAGTCGAATGTGGATCGTTGGTGCTTGACTGCGTTGCCCTTGTCGACATCGGCTTTTGCGGCTTGCGAGATGGTCGAAGCGACGGCCTTTTGTTCTTCGGCCATCATCTTGCGGAGTTCGGCGCGTTCGTCGAGATCTTTTGATGGGCCATTGTCTTCGCCTTCGTCTTCGTCTTCGTCTTCGTCGTCCTCAACCATCTCCGCAACATCATCATGAGCCGAATCGTCGTCATCAGCAATATCCTCCATTTCGCTCAAGCCGTCGACATCGTCATTATTGCTCAGCCCACTCTCAGTACTCCCGAGCAGCGAATCTTGCTCTGAGCCCGAACCCTCCACCACCACATCCATACTCTCCCCAACCCCGGCTCCGCCCTCACTAGGCTTCTTACTCCCCCGAAAACTAAACCCCTTGAACCTCTCTCCATCCCCCTCCCCAAACGCCTCATCACTATCAATATCCTCATCCTCATCATCCCCCTCCCTCTCCCCCTCACCATCAACACCCATTCCCTCCTCTTCCCCCTCCTCCTCTTCCTCCTCCTCCTCCTCCTCCCCACTACTCCCCCCCTCTTTCGCACTCGCCCCACTCCCAAACGGATCATCGTCACTCTCCACCCCAATCCCCATCAACGAATCATCCCGCCCAACACTCACCCCTTCATACCCCGCCCCAAGAACCACCTCCTCCGCTCCACGTAACGTGCTCTTCCTGCCAGCCGTTAGCCTTCCTTCCCTCCCATCTCACCTTACAGCCGGGGGGGGGGGGGGGGGGGGGGGGGGGGGGGGGGGGGGGGGGGGGGGGGGGGGGGGGGGGGGGGGGGGGGGGGGGGGGGGGGGGGGGGGGGGGGGGCG
>JAABUY010000453.1_pt1 | contig 71294 bp, 57 predicted proteins | sample 5560271 | NCBI WGS metagenome assembly JAABUY01 (sample SAMN10711886, study PRJNA513374) | rock metagenome | isolation source: Antarctica rocks | place: Antarctica: Victoria Land, University Valley | reverse complement strand
CAAGCCCCACAAACCCAAACCAGACCAAATACAACGGAATAACCACAAACCATCGCACCAACCATCATCCAGCACACACATGCACCAAACAACAACCAGCACCACAGGAGCGCCGCCAACATATCCCCTCCTAGCCTCTGCAAATGTCAATGAACGTAGACAGATCGAACAACCAAACATCCAAACCTAAAGAGGCAGGACAGCCTAGTCACTAATCTGAATGAACCTTCTACCAAACTTGGCAGAATCAAACAATCTAGCAGCGCAATCAAGAAAGACAAGCGCTTTCTTAGCCGCTCTGATGAGGCAGGTTCTAGACGTCCGATCCCCACGTGTCAACGCGATGACACGGTTGTTCCACATACGGCATCACACCCGGTCTTTTCTCAGATTTCAGCGTGATCTTTCACCTCGATCAAGGCAACGCCATCCCTAGCGCCGCGCCAAGTGCCTGGATGCCCGGTATGCATGAAATGCATGGCAATCCGGTTGCCTCATCAAAAACACCGACCTAGCCGCCGCAGCCCAGCAGGATACTCGCACCAGCAAGCCATCGACATCGACCCACCAGCAAGCAACGCTGGGCTTTGCCCAGACTCGCCAGGAGGAAGCCCCCCTGGACCGGCCTTACTTAAAGAAAGCCGGTCCAGGGGCGCTGCCCCTAGCGGAGTTTAAGGCAAAGCCTCAATCTCGCTTTCTTCTGGACGCGCCGCCGTCTCAGCCCGCCGCGGCCCCCACAAGCAGCCCGTCCCGGTCCGCCGAGATCCGCACCGCGTCGCCGTCGTGAATCGTGCCTTCCAGCAACTGCCCCGCCAGCGGGTTCTGCAGGCTGCGCTGGATCACCCGCTTCAGCGGCCTTGCCCCGTACACCGGGTCGAACCCCGCCTCCGCCAGCCAGTCCGTCGCCGCGTCATCCAGCGACAGGACGATTTTGCGGTCCGCCAGCAGCGAGCGCAGCCGCCCGAGCTGGATGTCCACGATCGCCGCCATGTCGCCGCGCGCCAGCCTGCGGAACAGCACGATCTCGTCGAGCCGGTTGAGGAACTCCGGCCGGAAATGCTCGCGCACCACCCGCATCACCTGCGCCTGCACCACCGCCGCCTGCTCCGCGGTCTCGCCCACCGCCTCGCCCTGCGCCGCCAGCACCTCGCTGCCGAGGTTGGACGTCAACACGATGATGGTGTTGCGAAAATCCACCGTGCGCCCCTGCCCGTCGGTCAGCCGCCCGTCGTCGAGCACCTGCAGCAGGATGTTGAAGACGTCCTCGTGCGCCTTCTCCACCTCGTCGAACAGGATCACCTGGTAGGGCCTGCGCCGCACCGCCTCGGTCAGCATCCCGCCCTCATCGTAGCCAACGTAGCCCGGCGGCGCCCCGATCAGCCGCGACACCGCGTGCTTCTCCATGAACTCGCTCATGTCGATGCGGATCATCGCCCTGTCATCGTCGAACAGGAATTCTGCGAGAGCCTTGGTCAGCTCCGTCTTGCCCACCCCGGTCGGGCCGAGGAACAGGAAGGAGCCGATCGGCCGTCCCGGGTCCTGCAACCCCGCCCGTGCACGCCGCACCGCGTTCGAGACGTGGCGCAGCGCATCCTCCTGACCCACCACGCGACGCCGCAGCTCGTCCTCCATGCGCAGCAGCTTGGCGCGCTCGCCCTCCAGCATCCTGTCCACCGGCACTCCGGTCCAGCGCGACACCACGCCCGCAATCGCGGACTCGGTGACCGCCTCGTTGACCAGGTGCCCATCCGCCGGCTCCGCCTGCTGCACGTTGATCTCGGACTCCAGCGCCGGGATCACCCCGTACATCAGCTCCGACGCCCGCCCGAGATCGCCGCGCCGCTGCGCCACCTCAACCTCGGAGCGCGCCGCATCCAGCCGCTCCTTGAGCTTCTGCGTGTCCGCGACCCGCTCCGTCTCCGCGCGCCACGCCGTGGTCATCGCGTCCGAGCGCTCCTCCAGCCCGGCCAGCTCGTGCTGCAGCCGGTCCAGCCGGTCGCGCGAGGCCGCGTCGTCCTCGCGCTTGAGCGCCTCGCGCTCGATGCGAAGCTGCATCACCCTGCGGTCCAGCTCGTCGAGCGCCTCCGGCTTGCTGTCGACCTGCATCCGCAGCCGACTCGCCGCCTCGTCGATCAGGTCGATCGCCTTGTCGGGAAGAAACCGATCGGTGATGTAGCGGTTGCTCAGCGTCGCCGCGGCCACCAGCGCGTTGTCGGTGATGCGCACGCCGTGGTGCAGCTCGTACTTCTCGCGGATGCCGCGCAGGATGCTGATCGTGTCCTCCACGCTCGGCTCGCCGACATAGACCGGCTGGAACCTGCGCGCGAGCGCCGCATCCTTCTCGATGTGCTTGCGATATTCGTCGAGCGTGGTCGCGCCGATGCAGTGCAGCCCGCCGCGCGCCAGCTCCGGCTTGAGCAGGTTGGACGCATCCATCGCCCCGTCCGCCTTGCCCGCGCCGACCAGGGTGTGCATCTCGTCGATGAACAGGATCACCTCGCCCTGCGCCGCCTCGATCTCCTTGAGCACGGCCTTCAGCCGCTCCTCGAACTCGCCCCTGAACTTCGCCCCCGCCACCAGCGCGCCGAGGTCGAGCGCCATCACCCGCTTCGAGCGCAGCGCCTCCGGCACGTCGCCGTTGACGATGCGCAGCGCCAGGCCTTCGACGATCGCCGTCTTGCCCACGCCCGGCTCGCCGATCAGCACCGGGTTGTTCTTCGTGCGCCGCGCCAGCACCTGGATCGCGCGGCGGATCTCCTCGTCCCTGCCGATCACCGGGTCGAGCTTGCCGGCACGCGCGACCTCGGTGACGTCGCGGGCGTATTTCTTCAGCGCGTCGAAGTTCTGCTCCGCGGTCGCGCTGTCCACGGTGCGACCCTTACGCAGGTCGGCCACCGCCTTTTCAAGCGCCTGCGCCGGCGCCCCCGCTCCCCGCAGCGCCTTGGCCGCGGGACTGTCCGAGGCGGCGATTGCCACCAGCATCCTGTCCTGCGCCACGAACGCGTCGCCGGCCTTCTTGGCCGCGTCCTGCGCGCCGTCGAGCAGGCGCAGCAGGTCCGGCGTGACCTGGGGCTGGCTCGCCCCCTGCCCGCTCACCTTCGGCTGGCGTGCCAGCTCGGCGTCGTTGGCCTGGCGCACGGCGTCCGGATTGCCGCCGGCGGCGCGGATCAGACCCGCCGCAGCACCCTCCTCGTCGTCGAGCAGCGCCTTGAGCAGGTGCTCCGGGCTGAGGCGCTGGTGAAACTCGCGGACCGCGATGGTCTGAGCGGCCTGCAGGAAGCCCCGCGAGCGCTCGGTGAACTTTTCCATGTCCATGTCTGGTGATGTCCCTACGTGTCAGGCGACCGGCCCGGACGCGCCCCACGGCAGGCGACGCGCCCTGGCCCTTCCTGCCCAGATGGGCAACGCGCCGGGACCGCTCAAGGCCGACCCTGTCAACCCGGAAGCAAGCAAGGCTGGGCTCTGCCCAGACCCGCCAAAGGCCTGAGGCCTTTGGAAACCCTTCCCTGAAGTAAATCGGTTTCCAAAGGCTTGCCTTTGGCGGAGTTTGAGGCAGAGCCTCAACCTTGCTTGCCTCATCGGCGACGCAATGGAGCCATTGGCGCCAGACCGTGCCCAGGCACCGGTGCGAGGGCAAGCGGGAGCGGACATGCGAAGTCACTGGGCCACCACGACAGCCGCCGCGTGCCTCGCCGCCGGGGCAGTGTTCGGCCCGACCGTCGCGGCGGCACGGACGCCTCCGCATCAGGCGCCGCCTGCGATGCCGGTCCTGACCGAGGGACAGATCGGCCTCGCCTTGCGGAGCACCGGCACGGTGGCCGCACGGATCGCGCTGGCGGTGCCGTCCGACTTGTCGCATCGCTGCATGATCCCCGACGATCCTGCCGCCGCCTACCTGCTGTCGTTCGGAGCGGCGCCGGGCGCGGCGCTGCTCGACCCCACCCATCCCGGCCTGCTCGTCACCCTCGCGACGCGGCCCGCCACGACGGGGGCGGCCGGGGATGCCGGCACGGCCGACGCCACCGCCCCGGGCCAGGCGGCACCCGGCGGCACCGCACGCGAGGATGGCGCCGCCGCACAGGAACCGGCGCCCGACAGCACCATCCAGGTGTCGATTGGCGGGCGGCGCTTCATCGGCATCGGCAGCATGGACCCGCAGTATCGTCTCGCGGTGACGCTGTCCGCGGACGGCCGGCGTGGCAGCTTCGCGGCGCGCCACCTGGTCGATGCCTCCGCCGGCGGCGCGGTGGACGTCAACGGCACCTGGCGCTGCCCCGCTGCTGTCCCGGCGCCTGCGGCCGGACCAGCCGCCGCGCTCGCCGCCGACCCGGCGTCTCGCGCGCCCGACACCTCCACCGCGCCGGGACCCGAACTCGCACGCGCCGAATCGCCGCCGACCGATGCCGCCGCCGACGCCGCGCCGCCCGACGGAGCGTCCGCCTCGCAGCCACCAGCCCCGCAGGCTCCTGTGCCGGGCGACTCGGCCTTGCCGGACACCGCCCGCGAGGAAACGCACGCCATGCTGCCCGACGCCGCCGCCACGGCGGCACCCGCTCCCGCATCGCTCCTCGGCGCCACCCCCCTCGGACGTGCGACCGCCACCCTGACTGCGCCGCGCCACCCCGGCCGCGCCGCGCCGCGCCGCGCCGGGACGCCGATGCCGGGATGCACCAGCACGGCCACGCTGGACGGCGTGTCGGCGGCGTTGCAGGCCGGGCCGTTCGGGCGCAGGCAGGGCCTCGCGATCATGCAGTTCCGCAACGTCGTCACCGACAGCGCCACCGATCGCCAGGTCGACTGCCACGCCGACGTGCTGCTGAGCGACGCCAGTCTGCACCACGCCGAGTACGGCCTGCGCAGCGCGGGCCGGGGCACGCGCCTGCACATCGAGGTCGCCCGCGACCGGCAAGGCACGCACACGACCGACGACCCGCCCCAGCCAGAGCCTGCCGCTCGCTCCGTGCCCGAACCCGCCGCGCCCGGCTCGCCGGTCCCCGCGACGTGACCGCCACGCCGGCGCACGGTCACAGCACGGAGTGCGTGGACTCTGAAGCAAGCAAGGCTGGGCTTTGCCCAGACCCACCAAAGGCCGGAGGCCTTTGGAAACCGTTCTTTCAAGCAAGTAATATGCACGGCCAGGTTGGCTGACACATGAAAGGTTCGCCGCCCCTCGGTCGGCGTACGTCGCTCAATGAAGCCGGGCGTATGACCGCCTCCGCAGGCGAAGCCTCAGGCCTCGCCGGCGGTTCATGCCCCGCACGCATCCCACGAGGGGCAACCGCGGCAGGATGAGCCGTTGCCAGGCACAGCAAGCCCTTGCGCGCGCCGCCCCCAGACCCCACACTCGCCGACAGTCACAACATACTGAAAGGAGGTGATCCAGTGTCTCATTGTTTGACGCAAGCGCCGTTCGCCGTGACCTGGGTTTCTGTCGGGATGGAGTGCCAGGCAGCCTAGCTTCCCTCGTTCGACTGAACGCCGCTTTCAGACAATGCGAAGGGGCTCGGAACATCGTTCCGGGCCCCTTTTCTGTGCGCCTCGCCCATACCGCGCCGCCCGGCCACCGCGCCCCGCGTCAGTCCCGCCCACTCGCAGGCTTCCCCGCCTCCGCGGCCGGGCGCGCCCGCCGACAGGCATCGGAGCAGTAGCGCACCTCGTCCCACACCGCCGCCCACTTCCGCCGCCAGGTGAACGGCCGCTTGCAGACGACACACACCTTGGTCGGCAGGTCCGCCTTCCGCCGCATCCGTCCTGGCATCGCCGCTCCCCATCCCCGCGCTTCAGGCTGTGCCACCGCCTGCCGACCCGCATCTAGGCTCAGCCACGCCGATGTCGACCGGATGCGCCTCGTGGTGCCGGCAAATGACCTCGAACACGCCGATACGCCCTGCCGCGCCGTCCGCTGCCGCCACGCCACGAACTCGCCGCCGCGACCCGCGTAGAGCACCCGGCCCGCCGCGGGCTGGCCGCAGCCCAGGAGTACCCGATGAGCGCCAACCAGTACGACCTCATCGTGATCGGCAGCGGCCCCGGCGGCGGCTCGCTCGCGCAGCGCATGGCCGCCGCCGGCAAGCGCGTGCTGCTGCTGGAGCGCGGCGACTACCTCAAGCGCGCCCGCGGCAACTGGGACAGCAAGACGGTGTTTGTCGACGGCGCCTACCAGGCCGCGGAGACCTGGTACGACAGCGCCGGCAAAAGCTTCCACCCCGGCCTGCACTACTACGTCGGCGGCAACTCCAAGGTGTACGGCGCCGCCCTACTCCGCCTGCGCGAGGCCGATTTCGGCGAGATCCGCCACGAGGACGGCCTCTCTCCCGCCTGGCCCCTGCCCTACGCCGCGTTCGAGAAGCACTACGGCGAGGCCGAGGCTCTCTATCACGTCCACGGCCAGCGCGGCGAGGACCCCGGCGAGCCGTGGAGCAGCACCCCCTACGCCTACCCGCCGGTCAGCCACGAGCCCAGGATCGCCGCGCTCAGCGACGCCCTCGCCGGCCAGGGACTGCACCCGTTCCACCTCCCCCTCGGCATCAAGCTCGACGAAAAGGACGGCCAGGTCCTGCCCACCAGCCCCTGCATCCGCTGCGACGCCTTCGACGGCTTCCCCTGCGCCGTCAACGCCAAGGCCGACGCCCAGGTCATCAACGTCGATCCCGCCCGCGCAGAGCACGAGGGCTTCACCCTGCTCACCAACGCCTATGTGGAAAGGCTGGAGACCGACGCCACCGGCCGCACAGTCACCGCCGTCCGCGTCACCCGCGACGGCGTGGATGAGACCTACTCCGCCGACATCGTGGTGGTGGCGTGCGGCGCCCTGTCCACCGCCCTGCTGCTGCTGCGCTCCGCCAGCGACGCCCACCCCGACGGCCTGGCCAACGGCTCCGGCCAAGTCGGGCGCAACTACATGCGCCACAACCAGTCCGTGCTGATGGCCCTGCTGCGCGAGCCCAACCACACCGTGTTCCAGAAGACCCTGGCGCTGAGCGACTACTACCAGCGGGCCGACGACTACGACTACCCGCTCGGCCTGATCCAGATGTGCGCGACCTCCCACGGCGAGCAGATCCGCGGCGAGACCCTGCCCGCCTGGCTGTCCTGGTTCCCGGAGATGCCGTTCGAGAAGATGGCGCTGTACTCGATGGATTTCTGGCTCAGCGGCGAGGACCTGCCGCTGGCCGAGAACCGCATCAGCTACGGCGCGGACCGCCGCGTCCTGCTCGACGTGACGCCCACCAACATGGAGGCGCACCGTCGCCTCAAGCACAAGCTGGAGGCCATGCTGGGCCACGCCGGCGTCCACCCGCAGCTCCTGGAGCGCAAGCTCTACCTCGGCAAGGACATCCCGCTCGGCGGCACCGCCCACCAGGCCGGCACCTGCCGCTTCGGCGCCGACCCCGCGACCTCGGTGCTCGACCTGAACTGCCGCGCCCACGAGGTGGACAACCTCTACGTCACCGACGCCAGCTTCTTCCCCTCGATCGGCGCGGTGAACCCGACGCTCACCATCATCGCCAACGCGCTGCGCGTCGCGGACCACCTCAGGGAACGCATGGTCTGAGGCCGCACGAAGCAAGGCTGGGCTCTGCCCAGACCCGCCAGGGGGGAGACCCCCCTGGACCGGCTTTACTTAAACAAGTGGCTTCCAAAGGCGAGCCTTTGGCGGAGTTTGAGGCAGAGCCTCAACCTTGCCTGCTTCTGCCAGGGCCGCAGGCCGTAAGATTTCCACAGCCGCACCGCGTCTCAATTTCCGTGCCGGGCGTGCAACCGCGCGACGGGCGCCCCGTTCAACCGAGGCGACATCGATGTCGCCAGGGAGACGATCATGGTTGACGAGAACCGCGTGACCGGCGCTGCAGACAAGCTGAAGGGCGCCGTCAAGGAAGGCATCGGCAACCTCACGGGCGACGACAAGCTCAAGGCCGAGGGCGTGGCCGACAAGGCCAAGGGCCACGCCGAGACCGCCGTTGGCGGCGCGAAGGACACCGTGCGCGACGCCGTCGACAAGGCCTGACCCGAACGAGCAGGCGACGGACACCGCAAGGGTGTCCGCCGCTGCGCCTTCGCCACCGGCTCGTCCCTAGGCCGGGCTACGTCGACCTTCTAGGCAACAGACCGTACGGCGCCCGGCAGCACGGGCCGTTGGCCGCCCGGGACGAAACTCCGTCGGACCGGCCTGTTGCCGTGCGTGAGCGCGACGACGCCCAGGCCGCCCAGCGTCAGCAGGCTTGCCCAGAACACGTCGCGGTGCCGGCTGGTGAACATTTCCCACGAGCCGGTCCGCGCCTTCGCGTCGAATCGTCCGTGCGCCCCGTATGGCCCCGGCACCGGCTGGAACAGGTTGTCTGGGGCATCTGCCGGGCTCGGCTGATCGGTAAGCTGCCCCTTGTGGCCGGCCGTCGCCAGATACCGGTCGATCGTGCCGGGCGCGATCCGGTTGGCGAGGATCGCCAGCACCGTCGGAAATCCCACCCAGATCTGCCGGCGCGGGTGGAACGCCCCGAAATAGATCGCGCGCGCCGGCACCTCGGGCTGGAAGATCGGCGGCACCGGCATCGCGCGGCGCCCCATCTTGTTGCGCACCCAGTCGAACTGCGGCGTGTTCACCGCCGGCAGGTCCACCATCGTCAGGGTGACGTCGACCTTGTCGTGGATCAGCTCCGAGCGCAGCGAATCCGTGAAGCCGCGGATCGCGAACTTCGCCCCGCAGTAGATCGACTGCAACGGCACCGACCGGTAGCCCAGCGCAGAGCCGACGCACACGATCGAGCCCCGGTTGCGCGGCCGCATCCGCTTCAGCGCCGACATCGTCCCGTGCACCTGCCCGAGATATGTCACCGCGGTGCCACGCTGGAATTCCTCCGGCGTGATCCTGTGCACGGGCGCGAACACCGTCGCCATCGCGACGTTCACCCACACGTCGATCGAGCCCAGCTCGGCCTCGACGCGGTCCGCCGCCGCCTCGACCGCGGCGGCGTCGGCCACGTCGGTCGGAATCGGCAGCGCGCGCACCCCATGGGCGCGGCACTGCGCTGCCGCCGCCTCCAGCCGGTCGGGGTCGCGCGACAGCAGGGCCACGTCGCAGCCGTTGCGCGCGAACTCGAGGGCGGTGGCGCGGCCGACGCCAGCGCCGGTGATGACGGCGATCTTGGGCATGGTGGAACTCCCGGTCCATGGAGCGTTCCGAACACGCCTGCGCGGGCGGGGCTGCGTGGAGCAGGCAAGACCAGGAGCTCTGCCCCATGCCTGCAAGCGGGGACCCCGCCAAAGGCTCGCCTCTGGAATCCGTTGCTTCAAGAGGCCGGTCCAGGGGCGGCTCGCCCCTGGCGGGTCTGGGCAGAGCCCAGCCTTGCTCGCTCTGGCTCCCGCCTCAGGCCTGCTCCAGCTCCGCCCTGAGCAGCGCCCCGTCCTCCGCCGACAGCCCGGCAAAGTCGATCCTGTGGCCTTCGCTCAGCCGCACCCGCGCGACGTTGTACTTCTTCGCCACCGCGCCGATACGCATCAGCTCCTCGATCTCGATCAGCCCGTCCACCATCCGCGGCGTCAGCGACACGGTGCCCTCCTCCTCCGGGCCGGGCGCTGCCGCGTCCACCCTTGCAGCAAACCAGGCGACGACCTCGCCCACGAGCCCCTTGCACGACCCGCAGCCCATGCCGGCGCGCGTGGCCGCCATCACCGCCTTCGGGTCGCGCTCGCCCGCCTCGACGCAGGCGCCGAGCGTGGCCTTGCTCACCCCGTTGCAGTTGCAGACCTGGGCTGCGGCCGGCATCTCGTCGAGTGTCACCGCCTGCGCCGGCGCCCCCATGTCGAACAGCAGCGACAGGCGCTCGTGGGGCAACGGGCTGTCGCGGTCGAACGCCTGCATCAGGTAGGCGGCCTTGGAGATGTCGCCCATCAGGATGCCGCCGACCAGCCGCCCGTCGCGCACGATCAGCTTCTTGTAGGTGCCGCGCTTCGGCTCGGTGAACTGCACCACCTCGTCGCGCTCGTCGGCCGGCTCCGTCAGCCCCATCGAGGCCAGCTCCACCCCCATGACCTTGAGCTTGGTCGCAAGCTTCGACCCGGTGTAGGCCGACTCCGGATCGACCCCGGTGACGTGGTCGGCGAACACCCGCGCCTGCTCCCACAGCGGCGCCACCAGGCCGTATACCCGGCCGCGATGCTGCGCGCACTCGCCCACGACGTAGACCGCCGGATCGTCCACCGAGCGCATCGCGTCGTCCACCAGGATGGCGCGCTCCACGCTCAGCCCGCACTCGCGCCCGATCTCGACGTTGGCGCGGATGCCGGCGGAGACCACCACCATGTCGCAGTCCAGCGTGGTGCCGTCCTTGAACGCGAGGCCGGTGACGCGGTCCTCGCCGAGGATCGCGGTGGTCGACATTTCCAGGTGGATACGCACCCCCATCGCCTCCATCGCCGTGCGCAGGATGGCGCCACCGGCCGCGTCGAGCTGCGCCTCCATCAGGTGCCTGCCGAGATGCACGACATGCACCTCGCAGCCGTGGTTCATCAGCCCGCGCGCCGCCTCCAGCCCGAGCAGCCCGCCGCCGATCACCACCGCTTTGCCGCTCGTGGCCGCCGCCGCGACGATGGCGTCGCAGTCGTCGAGGGTGCGGAAGCCGAACACCCCCGGCCGCATCCGCCCGTCGGCGCCGTTCAGCCCCTGCAGCGGCGGGATGAACGAGCGGCTGCCGGTGGCGATCAGCAGCACGTCGTACGGCGCCACCACGCCGTTGTCGCCGGTCACGATGCGCGCGGCCCGGTCGATCTCGCTGGCACGCACGCCGGCGTGCAGCGTGATCGCGTTCTCTTCGTACCAAACCAGCGGGTTGATGAAGATGTCCGCCGCGTCGTGCACCCCGCTCAGCACGTTGCTGAGCAGGATGCGGTTGTAGTTGCCGTACGGCTCCGCGCCGAACACGGTGATGTCGAACATCTCGTCGCCGCCACGCGACAGCACCTCCTCGATCGCGCGCGCCCCGGCCATGCCGTTGCCCACCACGACCAGCCGCCGCCGCCCCGGCCCGGCATCCGCGACGACCGGATCGGCCATCATCGCCATCGGCGTCTGCCGCGCCTGCATCGGCACGCCGCCGCCCAGTGCGCCGCCAGACTGCGCGCCCATGCTCTGCACTCCGCTGGGTCCGTTCATCCGGTGTGGGCTTCTCCGACGAGATGGGGAACTGGCCGCCGCTCCCCGGGCGCCGCCGCCTCGCCGTCAAGCGCGCCTTCCAGCGTCTGCGCGGCGGTGGCCATGCTGGTCGCCGGCGGGCTGGTCGACAAAGGGCTGGCGGCGGCGGCCGTGCGCTCCAGGTGCACGGCGCAGGCCTTGAACTCGGGCATCCGGCTGGTGGGGTCGAGTGCCGGGTTGGTCAGGTTGTTGGCGCAGCCCTCGCCGCCCCAGTGGAACGGCACGAACACCGTGTCCAGGCGGATGCCGGTGCCCAGCCGCGCCCGCAGCACCGCCTCGCCGCGCCGCGTGGTGCACCTTACCCAGTCGCCCTGCGCGATGCCCAGGCCGCGCGCCGTGTCGCGGTGCATCTCGACGTACGCCCCCGGCTCGACGGCGGTCAGTTCCGGCACCCGCCGCGTCTGCGCGCCGGTCTGGTAGTGCGACAGCACCCGCCCCGTGGTCAGCACGTAGGGGTAGGCGCGGTCCGGCTGCTCCTTGGCCCCGTGGTGCTCGACCGGGTGGAACCGCGCCCGCCCGTCCTCGGTGGCGAAGCGCTCCAGGTACAGCCGCCGCGACCCGGGGTGCGCGTCCGCCGGGCACGGCCAGAACACCCCGTCCTCGGCCACGACACGCTCGTAGGTGATCCCGGAGTAGTCCGCGACGCCCCCGGCGCTCGCCCGACGCAGCTCGTCGAACGCGGCTCGTGGCTCGGTGTCGAAGGTGGCGGCGCAGCCCAGCCGCTGCGCCAGCTCGCTCAGGATGTCGGCGTCGCGCCGCACGCCCTCGGGCAGCGGCACCACCTGGCGGCGGTAGATCACGCGCCCCTCCAGGTTGGTCATGGTGCCCTCCTCCTCCGCCCACTGCGCGATCGGCAGCACCACGTCGGCGCGCGACGCGGTCTCGGAGAGGAACATGTCGGCCACCACCAGCAGGTCGAGCCCGCCCATCCGCCCCGCCAGCGCCGTCGCATTCGGCGCCGAGACCAGCGGGTTCGCCGCCATCACCATGAGCCCCTTCACCCGCCCGCCCAGCTCGCCGAACAGCTCCACCGCCGACAGGCCGGGCTGCGGCAGGCTGTCCGCCGACACCCCCCAGATCGCCGCGATCTCGGCGCGGTGCACGGGGTTGTCGAGCTTGCGGTAGCCAGGAAGCTGGTCGGCCTTCTGCCCGTGCTCGCGCCCGCCCTGGCCGTTGCCCTGCCCGGTGATGGTGCCGTAGCCGCAGTGCACCTTGCCGGCCCGCCCCAGCGCCAGGATCAGGTTGATGAACGCCAGCGCGTTCTCCGTGCCGTGGCTCTGCTGCTCCGCGCCGCGGGCGGACAGCACCATCGCGGTCGCCGCCTCGCCCATGACGTGCGCCGCGCGCACGATCTGCTCCGCGGCGACCCCGGTGATTCGCTCCACCCTGTCCGGCCAGTACGACGCGCAGATGCGCTTGACCCTGGCCCAACCGCCGGTCCGCGTGTCGATGAACGCCTGGTCGATCAGCCGGTCGCGCATCGCCACGTGCAGCAGCCCGTTGGCCAGCGCCGTGTCGGTGCCCGGCGTGAGCTGCAGGTGCAGGTGCGCGAGCTTCGCCGTCGCCGTCAGCCGCGGGTCGACCACGATCAGCTTGCCGCCGCGGCGGCGCTGGTCGTCGAAATACTGCATCACCGGCGGCATGGTCTCCGCCGGGTTGCCGCCGGCGAGCAGCACCGCCTCCGCGCCGGGGATGTCGTCGAGCGGGAACGGCAGCCCACGGTCCATGCCGAACGCCTTGATCCCGGCCGCCGCCGCCGAGGCCATGCAGAACCGGCCGTTGTAGTCGATCATCGCCGTGCCCAGCGCCACCCGGGCGAACTTGCCCAGCAGGTACGCCTTCTCGTTGGTCAGCCCGCCACCGCCATACAGCGCGAACGCGTCCGCCCCGTGCGCCGCCTGCAGCGCCGCGATCCCCGAGGCCACGCGCTCCAGCGCCTCGTCCCAGCTCGCCGGCCGCAGCTTCGTGCCGCGCCGGTCGCGCACCAGCGGCGTGAGCAGCCGCCCCTCCGCGCCCAGCAGGCTGGCCGAGGTGAATCCCTTGCGGCACAGCCCACCCTTATTGGTCGGGAAGTCACGCCCCGCCACCGCATAGCCGCCGGCCCCGTCAGGGCTCACGGTCATGGCACATTGCAGAGCACAATATGGGCAGTGCGTGTCGCGCGAGCGGTCAGGCTCCATGCCGCCTCAGCGTGGCCCGGCAGCGGGTGCACAGAATTCGGGCAAGCTGCCCATAAATAGGTCCTCCCCTGCGGCCTCCAGGGCCTGGACGATGCGCCACCATGCCGGCGCTTGGGCGACCGTCCGGCAGGTCAGCAAGGGTCATGCCAGGCTGGTCCACCAGTCTGGTCCACCAGTCTGGTCCACCAGTCTGGCACATGGGCCTTGGCAGGCAGCAGGTAGGCAAGGCTGGGCTCTCCCTCCGCTGCCCATTCCAACGGCCAAAGGGGGCCGTCGGAACCTTTGGGCAGCTACGCCCAGACCCGCCCCTGCTTCAAGGCGGGGGCGAGCCGCCCCTGGACCGGTCTCTTCTAAGCAAGGGATTCCAGAGGCGCGCCTTTGGCGGAGTCTGAGGTCCATGCTTGAAGGCGCGGCCTCAACCTTGCCTGCTACGCTTTCTTCGGCCGTGTCTGGCTCTCGCCCAGCATGTGCCCGATCGGCGTCAGCGACTCGATGTGGTCGCAGAGGATCTTGAACACCGCGAGCAACGGCACCGACAGGAACGCCCCCGGTACCCCCCACAGCCAGTCCCAGAAGAACAGCGACAGGATCACCAGCAGCGGGTTGAGCGTGAACCGCTTGGCGAGCAGCATCGGCGTGATGGTCTCGCCCTCCAGCACGTGGATCAGCAGGTACACCCCCGCCGGCACCAGCGCGAACCACGGCGAGGAGAAGGTGAGCAGCCCGACGACGAGGAAGATCATCACCCCGGTCAGCGGCCCCAGGATCGGGATGTAGTTGAGCAGGAACGCCACAGTGCCCCAGAGCAGCGGCGCTCCCATGCCGAACAGCCACACCTGCAGCCCGTTCAGCGTGCCCACCAGCAGGTTCATCACCGTGATGGTGGCGAGGTACATCGAGATGTTGCCCTCGATCTCGCGCGCGATCTCCACCGCGCGCCGCTTGTCGGCGAAGCTCGGCAGCACCTCGACCAGCCGGTGCAGCAGACTGTCGCCCGCCGAGAGCAGGAAGAACAGGATCAGCACCAGCGTGAACACCTGGCCCAGGAAGGTCTTGGTGCCCGACAGGATCGCCCCTCCCACCGTGCCGACGCCGGACGGCAGGCCGCCCCCGCCGGGCGAGGCGGCCTGCGGCGTGGCCGCGCCCATCGCGCCGCCGGACCCGGCACCGGCGCCGCCTCCGGCCTGCTCGGTGAAATGCTGGAGCTGGGCCAGGCCGTGGCGCACCGCCTCGATCGGGCCGGCGAGCCCGGACACCTTCTTCTGGATCTCCGGCCAGGCCTCGGGGGCCTTCTTGATCCACTCCGACGCCGGGAACGAGATCGCGAACATCAGCATGGCGATCACGCCGAACAGCACCACGATCAGCAACAGCGCGGCCAGCAGCCGCGGCACGCGCAGCCGGTTGGTCAGGAAGCGCATCGCCGGCGACAGCAGGAGGTTCAGCACGATCGCCAGCGTGATCGGCAGCACGATCTCGGCGGCGAAGTACAGCGTGTAGAACACCGCAAGCACCGCGAGCAGGACCATCGACACGGTACGGGCGTCGAAATCGGTTCGCGCCATCACGGTCTGCGCCTGCCGGGCCTCCTCGCGCTCCTTGGCGTCGTCATCCTTCAAGGCATTGGCTTTCCGGTTCCTGAGAACCCACCCTGCGCAAAGCCCGCCGCGGGAGCAAGGCAGGCCACGCGGCCGGGACAGGCCGGCCCGCAGCAGGCAAGGCTGAGCTCTCCCTCCGCTGCCCATTCCAATGGCCCGAGCGGGCCATCGGAACCTTTGAGCAGCTCCGCCCAGACCCGCCAGGGGGCAAGCCCCCCGGACCGGCTTTTTTCAAGTAGTGGATTCCAAAGGGCTCGCCCTTTGGCGGAGTTTGAGGCAGAGCCTCAACCTTGCTTGCTATGCCCTCGGCAGCCGCACGACGAACCTGGCGCCGAGCACGGTGCCGTCCGGCCCGCGGCGGTTCTCCGCGCTGATCTGCCCCTTCAGCGCCTCGACGATCTGCCGGCTGATCGACAGCCCGAGCCCGGAGTGCTTGCCGAACTGCTCGCCGGCCGGCCTCTCGGTGTAGAAGCGGTCGAACACGCTCTCCAGCCTCGCCTCCGGGATGCCCGGCCCGTCGTCCTCGACCGCGATCTCCACCCAGACGCCCGCCTCGGCCGCGCGCAGCGTGACCGTGCCCGAGCGCGGCGAGAAGCTGAGCGCGTTGCCGATCAGGTTGCGCAGCACCTGCACCAGCCGCCCCTCCACCGCCATCACCGGCAGCCCCTGCGCCGGCGCGTCCAGCACCATGCGCGGCTCGCCGTCCTCCGGGTCGTGCGTCGCCTCGTGGATCTCGGCGAGAAGCGCCAGCATCCGCGCCACGTCCACCGGCCCGGTCACGCTGCGCGACAGCTCCGCGTCGACACGGCTGGCGTCGGAGATGTCGCTGATCAGCCGGTCGAGGCGGATCACGTCCTCGCTGATGATCGCCAGCAGCCGGCGCTGCTGGCCCTGGTCCTCGATGCGGCGCAGCGTCTCGATGGCGCTGCGGATCGAGGTCAGCGGGTTCTTGATCTCGTGGGCGACATCGGCGGCGAAGCGCTCGATCGCGTCCATGCGCGCCCACAGCGCGGTCGCACTCTCCGACAGCGCCTGCGCCAGCTCGCCGATCTCGTCGCGGCGGCCCAGCAGTCGGCGCGACACGGTGCCCGCCCGCCCCCTGCCCTCGCGCATGTCGTGGGCGGCGCGCGCCAGGCGCAGCAGCGGCCGGGCGATGGTGCGCGACAGGTACCACGACAGCGCCACCGTCAGCACCAGCGCGATCAGCGTCAGGCTCAGGATCGACATGCGGATGGTGAACAGGGCGTTGTCCACCTCGCGCGCCGCGCGCGTCAGCACCACGATGCCCACGGTATGGCGGGCGCGCTCCACCGGCTCCGCGACGGTGATCAGCAGGCGGTGGCCCTGGCGGCGGATGTAGGGCGGCAGCTCGCGGCTGTCCGACGGGCTGCTGATCCGCACCTCGCGCGCGTCCGGCTGCCAGTCGGGGCCCGCAGCGTCGGGGCTGATCTGCACCGCGCTGTCCTGGTCGTGCGGCAGCAGGTTCAGCAGCGTGTCATAGGCGTGCTCGACGGTGCCCAGGAAGACGCCGCGGTCCACCGCGGGCGGCAGAGGCTCCGTGGTGACGCTGCCGCCGGCGCCCGCGCGCACACGGCTGTCGGCGATCACCTGGCCGTCCGCGGCGTACAGGATCGCCTGCGCGTTCGGCGTGGGGTCGGTCAGGCGGCGCAGCAGCGGCTTGGCGAGGTCGGGCAGCAGCACCGGGTCGGCCGGGTCGGTGGTGCGCACCGCGCTCTCGCCGAGCGCGCCGGCGTAGATCTTCGCCTGCTCGCGCAGCGCCAGCACCTCGGCCTCAAGCAGCCCGTTCTGGTACTGGTCGAGGTAGAGCAGGCCTGCCACCAGCAGGGCCAGCGGCAGGGCGTTGACCAGCAGGATGCGGCGCAGCAGCGGCGAGACCCAGCGCAGGCGCAGGCTGGGCGGCGGAGCCGGCGCCACGGGAGGAGCGCGGGAAGGGAGGCTGTCGGGCACTCTCGGGCCTCCTGCGCGACGTGAGGAAAGCAAGGTTGGGCTCTCCCTCCGCTGCCATTCCAACGACCCAAGCGGGTCGTCGGAACCTTTGGCAGCTACGCCCAAACCCGCCAAAGCGCGAGCCCTTTGGAAACATGACTTGGGCCGGCGGCACGCCTTGCCTCATATGCGCCGGTCCAGGGGCGGCTCGCCCCTGGCGGGTCCGGGCAGAGCCCGGCCTTGCTTCCCTTACCCTTCCTTGTAGCGGTAGCCGATCCCGTACAGCGTCTCGATGTGGTCGAAGCTCTCGCTGGCCTGCCTGAACTTCTTGCGCACGCGCTTGATGTGGCTGTCGATGGTGCGGTCGTCGACGTAGATGTTCTCGCCGTATGCCGCGTCGATGAGCTGGTCGCGCGACTTCACCATGCCCGGCCGCGCCGCCAGCGCCTTGACCAGCAGGAACTCCGTGACCGTGAGCGCGATGTCGGCACCTTCCCACAGGCACTGGTGCTTGGTCTCGTCCAGGGTGAGCGAGCCGCGCACCATCACGCCCCCTGGGGCCGCGCCCGAGCCTTCGGCGCGCGAGGCGTCGTTGCGGCGCAGCAGGGCGCGGATGCGCTCGATCAGCAGGCGCTGGCTGAACGGCTTGGTGATGTAGTCGTCCGCGCCCAGGCGCAGGCCCATGAGCTGGTCGACCTCCTCGTCCTTCGACGTGAGGAAGATCACCGGCAGCGCGGAGCGCTGGCGCAGGCGCTGCAGCAGCTCCATGCCGTCCATGCGGGGCATCTTGATGTCGAGCACGGCGAGGTCGACCGGCTTGGCGGTGATGCCCTGCAGGGCGCTCTCGCCGTCGGTGTAGATGCGCACGGCGAAGCCTTCCTGCTCCAGGGTCATCGACACCGAGGTCAGGATGTTGCGGTCGTCGTCGACCAGGGCGATGGTCTGCTTCATGGCGGCATGTCCGGATGTGCGGAGGCGGTCTCGCGAGCGGGCGACGCTGCACCCGGATTATGGCCCAATTGGGGGCCTTCGTCTCGTCTGCCGCCCCGGGGCAATGGGTCAGCTTCAAGCCAGTCCATAGTGATTTTTCAGCAAGCAAGGCTGGGCTCTCCCTCCGCAGCCCATTCCAACGACCCAAGCGGGCCGTCGGAGCCTTTGACAGCTATGCCCAGACCCGCCAGGGGCGAGCCGCCCCTGAACCGGCTTTCTTAAGCAATGGATTCCAAAGGCGAGCCTTTGGCGGAGTTTGAGGTAGAGCCTCAACCTTGCTTCCTTTCTGGCCTTGCCTGCCGCGACGCCGGGCGAGCTGGCCTACCGCCAGCCCCGGCGCGGCCTTGCGTTTCGCGGGCGCCCGCCGATCCTCCACCAGGCGCGACGCCGCTCCCGGCCTGCGCGCCCAGGAGACGCCGAGCATGGCCGAAGAACCCGCCGCCCCCGACCTTCGCGCGCCCGGCGAGCCTGCCTGGTGGGAGGCGCGCAAGATCGTGCGCGCGGGCAGCGCCGCCACGCTGGCGACCCAGGCCGGCGGCCAGCCGTTCGCCGCCCTGGTGACGCCGGCGACCGCGGTGGACGGCGCGCTGCTGGTGCTGCTGTCCGGGCTGTCCGAGCACACGCGCCAGCTCCGCGCCGACGGCCGCTGCGCCCTGCTGATCTGCGGCGGCACAAACGACCCCAACCCCCAGGCCGGCCCGCGCGTCTCGGTGAGCGGCACCGCCGCGCCGACGGCGGACCCCAGGCTGCGGGCACGCTGGCTGGCGCGCCACCCGTACGCCGCGTTCTACGCCGACCTGCCGGACTTCGTGCTGTGGCGCGTCGAGCCGTCCGGCGCCAACTTCATCGGCGGCTTCGCGCGCGCCTATCGCCTGACGCGAGAGGACCTGGTGCCCGGACCCGAGGCGGCGGCGGCGCTGGAGGCCGCGGAGGCCGGCATCCTCGAGCACTGCAACGCAGAGCATACCGACGCCCTGGCGCGGATCGCGGCGCGGGCGGGCGGCGCCCCCGGCGCGTGGCGGATGGTGGCGGCGGACCCGGACGGGTGCGACCTGTCGCTGGAGGACGACGTGCGCCGCATCGCGTGGTCTGAGCCGGCCGCCGACACAGGCGCGGTGCGCCGCGAGATGGTGCGGCTGGCGGGCTGAGGGCGGGTCCGGACAGACGCCCGGCAATCACAGGCCGTAGGCGGCGCCGAAGGCGAGACGCTCGACCGCCGCCGGGTCGCCGCCGAGGACCTCGTGGCGGGTCGCATCGCCGTCGCGCCAGAACCGGACGGAGAACACATCCTTGCCGACCCTCAGGTCCGAGAGGGTGATGTCCGGCATCCAGTCCGGCAGCTCTGGGTCTACGTACAGCTTGCGCCTGGGCGCGTCCGGGCTGAGGCCCAGGACGGCCTGGAGCAGCATGAACGCCGACCCCGCCGACCACGCCTGCGGCACGTTCGCGCCGAGATACTGCACGGGGAAGTTGGTGCCGTCCTTCTGCACGCCCGCGTAAAGCTCGGGCAACTGGCTGCCGCGGAAGAAGCTCGCCGCCCCGCTGATGTCGCGCGCGACGCGCGCGGCCTCGGCGCCGAAGCCGTAGCGCTTGAATCCCAACGCGATGATGGAGTTGTCGTGCGGCCACACGGCGCCGAGCTGGTAGGCGTAGGGGTTGAACGAGGCGTGCGACGCCGACAGCGTGCGGATGCCCCATCCCGACCACATGTCGGGCGCCGTCAGCCGCTCCATCACCCGCCGCGCGCGATCGGGCGGGACGATGCCGGACCACAGGCAGTGGCCCGGGTTGGAGGCGACGGACAGCACCGGCTTCTTCTCGCCGTCGAGCGCAAAAGCGTAGGTGCCGCCCGCCTCGTCCCAGAACGCCGCGTTGAACCGCTCGAACAGCGCCGCCGCCTTGTTGCGAAGCGCGTCGGCGCGCGTGGGCTCGCCCAGGGCGGCGTAGACCTGCGCCATCCGGCGCCAGGCGTCGTAGACGTAGCCCTGCAGCTCGCACAGCGCCTTGGGCCCGCGCACCAGGCTGCCGTCGGGATACATCACCGCCTCGCCGCTGTCCTTCCACGCCATGTTCTCGTAGCCGGCGGAGGAGCGCGTCTGGTACTCCTGGAAGCCGTCGCCGTCGCGGTCGCCGCAGCGGTCGATCCACTCCAGGCACGCCTCTGCCGTCTTCAGGTGCTGGTCGAGCAGGTCGCGGTCGCCGGTCGCGCGCCAGGCCGCGTGCAGGGCGATCAGCCACAGCGGCGTGGCGTCGGCGGTGCCGTAATAGGGCGTGTGCGGGATCAGTTTGAAGTGCGCCAGCTCGCCGCAGCGCAGCTCGTGCATGATCTTGCCCGGCTCGGCGTCGCGGTAGTCGTCCCGCTCGCTCGCCTGCAGGTCGCCGAGGACCTTGAGCGCGCCGCGCGCGAACTCCGGATACACCGTGATGGTCTGCAGCGACACGATGAGGCTGTCGCGCCCGAACGGCGCCATGAACCAGGGCAGGCCGGCCGCGGGCATGAACTCCATGTGGTCGCCCCCGCCGATCGGCAGTCGGAGCGCCGCCATGTCGTCGATCGCCTGATGGAAGAACCGGTAGTATTCCTCGTTCGACGTGGCGATCTTGAGCACACGCCTCTGCCAGTCGCGCAGGGTCTCGGCATGGCGGCTCTGCGCGTCGTGCGCCACGCAGCCCTTCGGCGCGCCAACCTGCGTCCGGCCGTCGCTCAGGTCGTATTCCAGGCAGCAGTGCCATGACGCGCCCGGCGCCAGGTCGATCTCGAAGCTGAGCCGGCCGTTGGCGTACAGCGCGGCGGCCTTGCGGGCCGTGACCGTGACCGCGCGCACGAAGTCGGCATTGCGGTAGGTGTTGGACAGCGCCTGCGCCTGGGGGTCCCACATCGTACTGATCTGGCCGCGGCGGACAATTTTATCGGACTTCACCTCGAACGTGTCGGCGAAGTCGCAGCGCAGCGCGACCTCCAGGCTGAACCGCACGGGCGTGGCGCCGTAGTTCGTGACGTCCAGGTCCTCGTGCATCCCGCCGTCGATCTCGCGGCTGACGACAAGCGACAGGCTGCGGGCGGGGACCTTGCCGTCGCGCGACAGGAAGTCGTCGTTGGTCAGGAACACCCTTGAGGCGTAGTAGGCGATCGAGCCGCCGTTCAGCAGCGTCCAGGGTTCCCCGTTGGCATAGATGGCCCACGCGCTGATCAGCCGCGTGTCCAGGAAATACAGGCCCTTGTCGGTGGGCCAGACGATCTGGCCGTCCTCGCCCGAGATCAGGACCGTCTGGCCCTGATGGATGGCGGTCTGCGGCGGACCGACCTGAACCTCGAACGGCATGGCGCTGCTCCGGAGCCGGGATGGTGCGTTGCTGGGCGGCGTCCACCCATAGACCATGCCGTGCGCGATGACAGCCTCGCCCGGGACCACAGACGAACCCGGGCCGCCGGAGGCCTCGTGCCATCGAGCTGTCAGGAAGCAAGGCCGGGCTCTCCCTCCGCCGCCATTCCAACGATCCAAGTGGATCGTCGGAACCTTTGGCAGCTCCGCCCAGACCCGCCCCTGCTTCAAGGCGGGGGCGAGCCGCCCCTGGACCGGCTTGATTTAAGTAATGGATTCCAAAGGCCTGCCTTTGGCGGAGTTTGAGGCAGAGCCTCAACCTTGCTTCACGTCTCCCGTCATTCCCGAAAGCCTTTAGGCCACGAACTCCGCGAACTCGCGGTCCAGCGCCTCGGCCGGGACCTTCGCCGGCCAGCGCGCCGGCAGCCGGGCCGCGGCGTCGAGGCGCCTGTGGTACTCGGCGCGCGGGATCTCGCAGGCGCCGAACTGCGACAGGTGCGTGGTGACGAACTGCGTGTCGAGCAGCCGGTAGCCGCCGAGGCGCAGCCGCGCGACCAGGTGGACCAGCGCCACCTTGGAGGCGTCGCGCGCCACGCTGAACATGCTCTCCCCGAAGAACACGCCGCCCAGAGAGACCCCGTACAGCCCGCCGACCAGCGCCCCGTCCGCGCGGCACTCCACCGAGTGCGCGTGGCCGCGGCGGTGCAGCTCGGTGAACAGTGCCTCAATGTCGCCGTTGATCCAGGTACCCTCGCGGCCGGGGGCGGCGGCGGCGCAGCCCTGGATCACCAGGGGGAACTCGCGGTCCGTGCTGACCTCGTACGATCCCGCGCGCACGGTGCGCATCAGCCGCCGCGGGCAGTGGAACCCGTCGAGCGGCAGAATGCCGCGCTCCTCTGGGTCGAACCAATGCAGGGTGGGATCGTCGCGCGACTCGGCCATCGGGAACAGCCCGGCCCCATAGGCGCGCAGCATCAGCTCCGGGGTGACGACAAGGCGGCGCGACATGCCACTACCCTGCCCCAGCCCGACCCGGAGTGAAAGCCGGCCGGGCGGCCCGTTGCGGTCGCGCAAGAACATTTCACGTGAAACATAGATGCGCGAGCACAACCAGGGGTGGCAGGGCACAGGAAGCAAGGTTGAGGCCCCGCCTTCAAGCACTGGGCCTCAAACTCCGCCAGAGGCAGGCCTTCGGGATCCAATACTTAAATCAAGCCGGTCCAGGGGGGCTTCCCCCTGGCGGGTCTGGACGGAGCCCAGCCTTGCTTTCTACCTGCAACCAGCCCTGGGCTTGCCCGGCAGGCCGGGCCTTGCCACGCTGGTCCGATGGACACGCTCGATGCCGCCGCCCACGCCCTGGACGCCGGCCGGACCACCTCGCGCGCGCTGGTGGAGGCCTGCCTCGCCCGCATCGCCGACCCCGCTGGCGAGGGAGCCCGTGCCTTCGTCATGGTGCATGCCGCCTCCGCGCGCGAGGCGGCCGACGCCGCCGACCTGCTGCGCCGCGCCGGGCGGGCGCCGTCGCCCTGGGCCGGCCTGCCGTTCAGCCTGAAGGACCTGTTCGACGTCGCTGGCGAAGCCACCGCTGCGGGCTCGCGCGTGCTGGCGGGCGTAGCCCCGGCCGCGCGCCACGCCGAAGCGGTACAGCGGATGCTGGGCGCGGGCCTGGTCGCGGTAGGGCGCACGGCGATGACCGAGTTCGCGTTCTCCGGGCTCGGCCTGAACCCGCACCACGGCACGCCGTCGAGCCCGTGGGACCGCGCCACCGGGCGCATCCCTGGCGGCTCCTCGTCGGGCGCCGCGGTATCGGTGGCGGACGGGATGGCGCTGGCGGCGCTCGGCACCGACACGGGCGGGTCGTGCCGCATCCCCGCCGCGTTCTGCGGCGTCGTGGGGTTCAAGCCGACCGCGCGCCGTGTCCCGCTCCGGGGCGCGTTCCCGCTGGCGCCGTCGCTGGACTCGATCGGGCCGCTGGCGAACAGCGTCGCGTGCTGCGCCACGATCGACGCCCTGCTCGCCGGCGACGCGCCGCAGCCGCTGCCCGCGCCCGGCGTCTCCGGGCTGCGGCTGGCGGTGGCGCAGGGCCTGGTGCTGGAGGGCCTGGACCCGCAGACCGCGGCGTCTTGGGAGGCGGCGCTGCGGCGGCTGGAGGCGGAGGGGGCGCGGCTGGCAGCGCTCGACATCCCGGTGTTCGCGGCCGTCGCCCGCTCGCACGCCAACGCGGTGATGGTGACGTCGGAGGCGTACGCCGTGCACCGCGAGCGCCTGGGCGCCTCAGGCGAGCTGTACGACCTGCAGGTGCGGGCACGGATGCAGCGCGGCGAAGGCTTCGGGGCGGCGGAGTACATCGACGCGCTGGCGACCCGCGCTCGTCTGCGCGGCGAGATGGACCTGCTGAGCGCGCCGTTCGACGCGGTGCTGATGCCCACGGTGCCGATCGTGGCGCCGGCGATCCGCGCGCTCGATGAGCCGGCGGAGTACGTCCGGGTCAACCAGCTCGTGCTGCGCAATACCGCGCTGGCCAACTTCCTCGACCGCTGCGCGATCAGCGTGCCGTGCCACCATGCGGGGGACACGCCGGCCGGGCTGATGCTGGTGGGGGAGACGATGGGGGACCGCAGGCTACTGGCGGTGGCGGCAGCCGTGGAGGCGACCCTCAGGGAGTAAGGCCAGGGGCTCTGCTTCTGGACCTCGCCAAAGGCTCGCCTTTGGAAACCCCCTGGAAGGCAGGGGTCCGCCCGGGGCGACCTTTTTCATTGCGCCGGTCCAGGGGCGCTGCCCCTGGCGGGTCCCCGCTCTCAGGCAATGGGGCAAAGCCCTGGCCTTTCTTGCCGCCGCCCTTGCTCCCGCCCGCGTCCTTGTCCAGATATCGGGTCACGGGACCGTGTCGGTCCGTTGCCGGAGCACGCCCATGTTCATCGAGACCGAAGACACCCCGAACCCCGCGACGCTGAAGTTCCTGCCCGGCCGCGAGGTGATGGGCGCCCGCACCGCCGACTTCGCCAGCGCGGAGGCCGCAGTGCCGAGCCCGCTGGCGACCGCGCTGTTCGAGCTTCCCGGCGTGGCGAGGGTGTTCCTCGGCGCGGACTTCATCACCGTGACCAAGAGCGACGCGACCGACTGGCCCTCGCTCAAGCCGCAGGTGCTGGGCTCGGTGATGGAGCATTTCGTCTCCGGCCGCGCGACCATCGAGGGCGAGCAGGTCGCCGCGACCACCACGGAGATCGACCCCGCCGATCGCGAGATCGTGGAGCAGATCAAGGAGCTTCTCGACACCCGGGTGCGGCCTGCGGTGGCGGGCGACGGCGGCGACATCGTGTTCCACGGCTACAGCAAGGGCGTGGTGCTGCTGCACATGCAGGGCGCGTGCTCCGGCTGCCCGTCCTCGCGCGCCACGCTGAAGCACGGCATCGAGAACATGCTGCGCCACTACGTCCCCGAGGTGACGTCGGTGGAGCAGGTCGAGCTGTAGGCGGTGCCGATGCTGGGCGCCGACGCGCTCGACACCCTGTTCCGCACCGCACGCAGTCGCTATCGCTGGACCGCGCAGCCGGTGGGCGACGACGTGCTGCGCGCGCTGTACGGCCTGATGCGGTTCGGCCCGACTTCGGCGAACTCGTGCCCGGCGCGCGTGCTGTTCTTGCGCACCACCGACGCGAAGGAGCGGCTGCGCCCCGCGCTCTCTGCCGGCAACGTGGACAAGGCGATGACCGCGCCCGTGGTGGCGGTGGTGGCGCACGACCCGGAGTTCTACGAGCAGCTTCCCCGGCTCTACCCGCAGGGCGACGCGCGCGACTGGTTCGCGGGCAACGCGCTCCTGGCGGAGGAGACCGCGGTGCGCAACTCGACGCTGCAGGGCGGCTACCTGATCCTGGCGGCGCGCGCGGTGGGGCTGGACGCCGGGCCGATGTCGGGGTTCGACCGCGACCGGGTGGATGCGGCGTTCATGGCCGGGCGCGGCTGGCGCACCAACTTCCTGGTCTGCCTTGGCCACGCTGACGCCACGGCGGAGCACGACCGCGCCCCGCGCCTGGAGTTCGACGAGGCCTGCGTCCTGCTGTGACGCTGGTAGCCCTCTGAGGTGACAGGCAAAGCAAGGTTGAGGCTCTGCCTCAAACTCCGCCAAAGGCAGGCCTTTGGAATCCATTCCTTAAGTAAGGCCGGTCCAGGGGCGGCTCGCCCCTGGCGGGTCTGGGCGGAGCTGCCAAAGGTTCCGACGATCCACTTGGATCGTTGGAATGGCGGCGGAGGGAGAGCCCAGCCTTGCTTCCCTGCCGGGTGTCTTTCCGTGATCCGCTTCCCGTGACCTTGGGGCGGGGAGTGGCCCGGCCGCTGCGCATCCTTGTCCTCGATTGCGCCCTGCCGTGCTGCCGGGTGGCGTTGCTGGACGGTGCCGCCCCGCTGGCGGAGCAGGTGCTGGAGGCGCGGCACGGGCAGGCGTCGCTGCTGCCGGGCGTGGTCGCGGCGCTGCTCGCGGCGCATGGGCGCGGGCTCGATCGCATCGTCGCCAATGTCGGGCCAGGCAGCTTCACCGGGCTGCGGGCGGCATTGTCGCTGGCGCACGGGTTGGCGCTGGCGGGGGGCGCCGCGCTGGTCGGCGTGACCGGGGGCGAGGCGCTCGCCGGCGCCGTCGCGGCGGACGGGTGGGCGCTCTGGGTGGCCACGCCGGCGCGGGCGGGCCGGGTATTTCTGGAATGCGACGGCGTGGCGTGCTCCGCGCTGCTCGACTCGCTGCCGGCGGCGGGCGGGGCGGTGCTGGTGGCTGGCGCGGCGGCGGCCGAGGTGGCGCAGCGTCTGGCGGCGCGGGGCGAGGACGTGCGCCTGGGTCCATGCCATGGGCCGGACGCGGCGGCGCTGGCCGCGGCGGCGCAGCGCCGGGTCGAGGGCGGGCTGCCGCCGCGCGCCGTGCTGCCGCTGTATGTCGACGCCCCGGAGGCCAGCCTGCCGCGTGGCGGCCTGCGTCCCGGGCCGGCGTGATCCACGATCTCGGGGACGTCACGGCGGGTGACGCGCACGGGATCAGGGTGGTCGGCGTGGCCCAGGCCGACGCCCTGGCTGCGATCCACGCCGCAGCGTTTCCGGTTGCGGAGCGCTGGGATGGCGTGGCGATCGCGGCCCTGCTGGCCACGCCCGGATGCTTCGCCCTGCTGGCGGCGGGCGGAATGGCGATGACGCGGGTCGCCGGCGACGAGGCGGAGCTGCTGACGCTGGCGGTGCTGCCGGCGGTGCAGGGCCGCGGGATCGGGGGTGGCCTGCTGGCGGTGGCGCTCGCGGAGGCGGCACGGCGAGGCGCGGCGGCGGTGCTGCTGGAGGTGGCGCCGGGCAACGACGCGGCGCGGACGCTCTACGGGCGGGCCGGATTCGGCGAGGTCGGGCTGCGGCGAGACTACTACCCGGACGGCGGCGACGCGCTGGTGATGCGGCGGCCGTAAGGGAAGCGTGAAAGGCAGCAAGCGAGGCTGGGCTCCCCCTCCGCTGCCCCTTCCAGCGACCCAGGCGGATCGTCGGAACCTTTGGGCAGCTCCGCCCGGACCCGCCAAAGGCCGGGCCTTTGGAATACCCTTCCCCAAGCAAGGCAGGTCCAGGGGCGCTGCCCCCGGCGGAATTTGAGGCAGAGCCTCAACCTTGCTTCCTGCGCTACCCGCCGCCGCCCTTGCGCAGCAGCAGCGTCATGACCCCGGCCGCGTCGGTGATCTCGCCGAGCACTTGGTGGCCCTGCGCCGCGGCGGCAAGCGGCACGCTGCGCCGCGGCTCGTCGCCCTGCAGCCTGACCTCGAGCACCTGGCCGGGCGCGAGCCGGTCGAGCGCGAGCCGGGTGCGCACGAACGTCATCGGGCAGGCATCGCGCGTGATGTCGATGGCCAGATCGACCACGATCGGGGGGTGCATCAGCGCGTTGCCCCGATGCCGCCAGGGATGCGATGCAAGCCGCGCGAGGGCGATCCTCCGTCCGCGCGACGACCCGGCGCAGAGGATGCCCTGGCGGCCACGGCAAGCGTGGGCACGTTGGGACTGACGGGGCCTGCGCGCATCTCCACCTCCTCTGTCCTGCCCGGCACGCCGCCGTCGCTGATCCCGGCGGGGTATACGGGGCGCCCGGCGGCAGGGGCAAGGAAAGCGCCGCAGCGGACAGGCCGGAGCCTCTGCTCCGGGGTGCAGACGCCGGCCCGCACATGGACCTACGCTTATGCCGCCGACCTTTGGAGTGACCGGGCAGGCAAGGTTGAGGCTCTGCCTCAAACTCCGCCAGGGGCGAGCCGCCCCTGGACCTGCTTCTTTTAAGGAAGGCCAGCCCAGGGCGGCTCGCCCTGGCGGGTCTGGGCGGAGCCCGGCCTTGCTTCCTTGCAACCCTCTCCGCAAGGCGGCGCCTGAGTCGACAACACCGCGCAGGATCGGCTACCCCCGTCCTGTCGGGCGAGCCGCCCGCGCACGGGATGGAACCGGTGTCGGGGCGGAGGCGGTGCCGGGCAGCGTCCCGCGCCACCGCCTGCCGCCCGGACCACGTCACCGACTGCTTGGAAACCCGATGGAATCGCGCATCGAGCGCCTGTGCGTCGACAAGGGCCTGAAGATGACGGGGCAGCGCCGCGTGATCGCCCGCGTCCTGTCGGATGCCGAGGACCATCCCGACGTCGAGGAGCTGTATCGTCGCGCGGCGGCGCTGGATGGGCGGATCTCCATCGCCACGGTGTATCGCACGGTGCGGCTGCTGGAGGAGAACGGCATCCTGGCGCGGCGCGACTTCGGCGGCGGCCGGGCGCGCTACGAGCCGACCGAGCACGGCCGGCACTACCACCTGATCGACGTGGACACCGGGCGCGTCATCGAGTTCGAGGACGAGGAGCACGAGCGGCTGATGGCCTCCATCGCGCTCCGGCTCGGCTTCGACCTGGTGTCGCTCCGGCTCGAGCTGTACGGCCGCAAGCCGGTGGCGCCGGCCGTGGCGGCCTCCGCGCCGGGACGCCGCCGCTCCGCCGCGCCAAAGACGGCGGCGGTGCGGCCGCAGCTCCGTCCGGACGCGGCCGAGGAGCGCGGCGCGGTGGCGGCGCCGCCGCCTGCGGATGCCGCCCGCCACGGCAGGGCGGGTCGGTGACGGCGCAGTCACGCCTGGCGGAGATGCGCAGCCGCGACGTGCCGCGCGGCTTCGGCGAGCTGCGCGCCGGCCATCTGGGCGTGCGCATCGCCACCTCGTCGGCCGAGATCGACGCCGTGCAGTCGCTGCGCTACCGGGTGTTCTACGAGGAGATGGGCGCAGAGCCCGGCGCCGAGGCCCGCCTCGCGCGGCGCGACGCGGACGCCTACGACGAGGTCGCCGACCACCTGCTGGTGGTGGATCACGCGATCGGGCCAGGGCCGGAGGGCGTGGTGGGCACCTACCGGCTGATCCGCGAGCACGCGGCGGCGCAGCTCGGGCGGTTCTACTCCGAGAGCGAGTACGACATCTCGCCGATTCTGCGCTTCTCCGGGCGGACGCTGGAGCTCGGGCGTTCCTGCGTGACCACGGCGTACCGGTCGGGTGCGGTGATGCAACTGCTGTGGCGCGGCATCGCGGCCTACGTGTCGCTGCACCACATCGAGGTGATGTTCGGCTGCGCCAGCCTGCCCGGCATCGACCCGGAGCGCCTGGCGACCGAGCTGACCTACCTGTACCACAACCACCTCGCCCCGCCGGCGCTGCGGCCGGTGGCGCTGGCGGGGCGGCGCGTGGAGATGCGCCGCATGGCGCCCGAGCTGATCGAGGCCGGCAAGCCCCCCGCCCTGCTGCCGCCGCTGATCAAGGGCTACCTCCGGCTGGGCGGTTTCGTCGGGGACGGCGCGGTGATCGACCGGCAGTTCAACACCACAGACGTGGCCGTGGTGGTCAAGACCGATCTGGTCACCGACAAGTACTACCGCCACTACCAGCTCCGCGACGCGCACGACTGAGCGGTGAGGGTGTTCGTGCCGCCTCCGTCGGCCGCCGACCCGTGCGGGTCCGTGTCCTTGTTGCCGATGCCTCGTGCCGGCCAGCGCCCTGGCGCGGGCCTTGCAACGCCCAGCCCGTCAGAAACGCGCCATGTCTGAGCGCGGGCCGCAGACAAGCGAGGTCATGGCGCAGAAGGTGCAGAATCGCGGACTTGCGGTTCCCGGTCATGGGCGCGGTGCGTTCACGACCGGGGTGGCGGCGCGGCTGCGGCGGCGCTTGTGGCTGCTGCACGGGTGGCGCGCGGATCTGGCGGCGCTGGCGCTGGGAGCATTGTCCGCGCTGGCGCTGCCGCCGCTCGGGCTGGTGCCGGTGCTGCTGCTGAGCTTCCCCGGGCTGCTGACGCTGATCGACGCGGCACCGCGCGCCAGGACGACGTTCCGCCGTGGCTACGCCTTCGGCTTCGGGCACCACCTCGTCGGGCTGTACTGGATCACCGAGGCGATCCTGGTGAAGGCGGACCAGTTCTGGTGGCTGGTGCCGTTCGCGGTGCCGATCACCGCGGCCGGGCTGGCACCGTTCATCGCCCTGCCCTGCGCGGCCTCGCGCCTGGCGCCGGCGGGGTGGCGGCGGGCGATGCTGTTCGCCGGGCTGTGGACGCTGGCCGACATCGCGCGCCAGTTCGTGCTCACCGGCTTCCCATGGAACCCGCTGGGCAGCGTGTGGGCGCTGTCCGGGCCGCTGGGCGACGTCATGATCCAGCCGGCCTCCGCGGTGGGCGTGCACGGCCTGACGCTGGCCACCGTGCTGGTGGCGGCCGCACCCGTGCTGGGGCGGCGCGCGGTGCTGGGGGCGGTGGCGGTGCTGCTGTCCTGGGCCGGCTTCGGCATCGTGCGCCTGGCCAAGCCGCTGCCCGGTGCGCCGGGCGTGAGCGTGGTGGTGGCGCAGGGCAACGTGTCTGAGGCGGAGAAGCACGACCAGAGCTGGGCAGTGGCCACGTTCCGGCACTACCTCGACCTCACGCGCGAAGGGGTGGCGGAGGCGTCGCGCGAGCCTGACGGCACGGCGGAAGTCCCCCTGCGCGGCGAGGATGGCAGGCGCGCACGGGCTCCGGGCTCCGGCGGGCCGGCGGGCATCGCGGGCACGGAGCACATCGTGGTGGTCTGGCCGGAGACCGCCAGTCCGTTCCTGCTGGCGCAGGACGCCAACGCCAGGCTGGCGATCGCGGAGGCGGCCGGCCCGGCGGCGGCCTCGCTGGTGGGAACGGTGCGCTTCGACGCCTCCGGCCGGCCGCGCAACAGCCTGGTGGCGGTGCTGCCGGACGGCTCGGTCGGCGCGACCTACGACAAGTCGCACCTGGTGCCGTTCGGCGAGTACGTGCCGTCCTGGCTGCCGCTGCTGCAACTGGTGCCGGGGGGCGGGTTCGCGCCCGGGCCGGGCATCGTGACCCAGCACGTCGCGGGCGTGCCCGCGTTCGGCGCGCTGATCTGCTACGAGACCATCTTCCCGAGCCAGGTGGTGGACCAGGCGAACCGCCCGGACTGGCTGGTCGAGGTGACCAACGACGCCTGGTTCGGACTCGGCACCGGGCCAAGGCAGCACCTCGCCAGCGCCAGGCTGCGGGCGGTGGAGGAGGGACTGCCGCTGGTGCGTGCCGCCAACACCGGCATCAGCGCGGCGTTCGACAGCTTCGGGCGAGAGCAGGGGCGACTCGGGCTGGTGCGCCCGGGCACGCTGGTCCTGGCGCTGCCCGGGCGGCTGCCGCCGACGGCCTACGCCAGGCTGGGTCTGCTCATCCCGATCCTGCTGGCGCTGGCGGCGGCGGCGCTCGGCCTGGGCATGGGACGGCGCAAGGGGGCGGCGTCGTTCAGTATATAACGAAAAGCTAATTTTCTAGACTGCACCTGCCAACGCATGAGATCGTTGACAATTCAGGGTTGTGCCGTTAACCTTCTTGCACTCATCAAAACGACCGAGTCACAACCTGATACCGCGCACGCCGTTTGGTGCGTCTCCCCGAAGGATTGTTTGCTCATGGCGCGACCCTCAGACCTCGGCAAGGACATGCTCCCGGGAGAGACCGGGGAGCGCGAAAGCCGACCCAGCCCGATCGACGTGCATGTCGGCACGCGTATCCGTCTGCGCCGCACCCTGATGGGCATGTCGCAGGAGCGACTCGGCGAGGCGCTCGGCCTGACGTTCCAGCAGGTGCAGAAATACGAGCGCGGCGTGAACCGCGTCGGCGCCTCGCGGCTGTTCGACCTGTCGCGCGTGCTCGACGTGCCGATCAGCTTCTTCTTCGACGACATGCCGGAACAGCTCACCGCCTCGCACGGCGCCTCGCCGCGCAGCGCCTACAGCGGGTTCGCCGAGCAGCAGCAGGGCTTCGGCGGCGGTGACGACACGCTGAACCGGCGCGAGACCCTGGAGCTGGTGCGGGCCTACTACCGCATCACGGACACCACAATCCGCAAGCGGGTGTTCGAGCTGATCAAGTCGATGACGCCGCAAGACGCCTGACGCCGGGCCGCCCTCGTGGCAGCAAGCAAGGTTGAGGCTCTGCCTCAAACTCCGCCAAAGGCAGGCCTTTGGAATTCACTGCCTAAGTAAAGCCGGTCCAGGGGGGCCTCCCCCTGGCGGGTCTGGGTGGAGCCCAGCCTTGCTTTCTTCCGGAATCAGATCCCGGCGCTTTCCGACCCTGCCGGGTGCGCGGCGACGTTCGCACCGTCCCACGGACGCTGCGCCGACCCGCCCCCGGGTACGGCGGGCGCCAGGTTCGGTTCGGCCGGCGCGTCGTCACGAAGCTGCGCGTTGTCGAACACGGGGTTGCGGCTGCGGTGCAGGGCTGCACGCAGCGAGGCCGCCAAGTCGCGCTTCTCCGCCTCGCCGAGGGCCGCAGCGACCTCCTCGCGGGTGCCGCGTGCCACCAGCCAGAGCGCCGGGACCCGGCCCGGCCGCTCCTCCAGCACCGCGTTCAGCCAGCCCTGCGGCAGGCTGCGCCGGAGCTCGCGCCCGTCGTGGTCGCGGCGCACCACATGCAGCGCGCGGTCGGTCAGGGTCAGGGTCTCGCTCGATCGCCGCGCGCGGGCGTTGACCCGCAGCAGCAGCACCGCCAGCGCCACGTCGATGACGTCGAACCCGGCCACCGGCCAGGCGCCGAGCAGGGTGAACACCACGGTGACCGTCAGCCCCAGCAGGCACATCGCGCCCACCAGGATCATCATGCCGCGGCGCGATAGGCTGCGGTGCGGCACCACCACGGCCTCGAACAGGGGGGTCTCGGCGGAGTCCACGGTGGCTGTCATGTCCATCAGGTCTGGGAACGGGTGGTCAAAAGTCAATCGGGGGAGCAAGCAGGGCCGGCGCGGGAGCAAGCAAGGCCGGGCTCTGCCCGGACCCGCCAGGGGCGAGCCGCCCCTGGACCGGCGTCTTTTAGGTAAAGAACCCGATTCTGCCTTTGGAGACACGAATTTGCGACCCATACGCGAGAGCATCGATGCCCTCGAAGACTCCCTGATCTCCCAGGTCTGGAGCCTGGGGCGCCACGACCCGGAGGTGATCGGCCTATGGGCCGGCGAGGCGGACCTGCCGACCCCGGGCTTCATCAGCGAGGCCGCCATCGCCTCGCTGCGCGCCGGCGACACCTTCTATAGCCACGGGCGCGGCATCGTCGCGATGCGCGCGGCGCTCTCCAACTACCTGGAGCGGCTGTACGGGCGCCCGGTGGCGGAGGACCGCATCGCGCTGACCAGCTCCGGGATGAACGGCGTGATGCTGCTGGCGCAGGCGCTGGTCGGGCCGGGCGACAGCGTGGTCTCGGTCTCGCCGTGCTGGCCGAACCTGCTGCGCGCCCTGGCGATCGCGGGCGCGGAGGTGCGCACCGTGACGCTGGCGCCGGGCGAGGCGGGCTGGACGCTAGACCTGGACGCGCTGTTCGCTGCCTGCGATGCCACCACGCGGGTGATCTGCTTCGCCTCGCCGGGCAACCCGACCGGGTGGGTCATGGAGCGGGCGGCGCAGGAGACGGTGCTGGGCTTTGCCCGGGCGCGGGGGATCTCGGTGCTGGCCGACGAGGTGTACCACCGCCTGGTATACGACCGGCCGGTCGCGCCCTCGATGCTGGAGATCGCCGAGCCGGAGGACGCGGTGTACGTGGTCAACAGCTTCTCCAAGGCCTGGGCGATGACCGGGTGGCGGCTGGGGTGGATCACCTACCCGGCGGGGCAGGCGGCGGCGTTCGAGAAGCTGATCCAGTTCAACACCAGCGGCGCGCCCACCTTCCTGCAGGCCGGCGCGATCGCGGCGCTGCGCGACGGCGAGCCGTTCGTCGCCGAGCTGCTGGACTATTGCCGGGCGGGGCGGGCGATCGCCGAGTCGCGGCTGGCCAGCATGGCGCGGGTGCGCGCGGTGCCGAACAGCGCGTCGTTCTACAGCATGTTCCGTGTCGACGGCGTGGCGGACACGCTGAGCTTCTGCAAGCGCCTGGTGGTCGAGGGCAAGGTCGGCACGGCGCCGGGCGAGGCGTTCGGGCCTGGGGCGGAGGGGCTGACGCGGCTGTGCTACGCCAAGAGCCCGGCCAGGCTGCACGAGGCGATGGACCGGATCGCAGCGTTCGTGGCGGAGTACAAGGAGTGATGCCGGCGGGCCTGAAGCGAAGCCGAGGAAGCAGGCAAGGTTGAGGCTCTGCCTCATCCGCCAAAGGCTCGCCTTTGGAATCCACTTGTTTAAGTAAGTCGGTTTCCAAAGGTCTTGGCCTTTGGCGGGTCTGGGCGGAGCTGCCCAAAGGTTCCGACGGCCCCCTTGGGCCGTTGGAATGGGCAACGGAGGGAGAGCCCAGCCTTGCTTTCTGCCTTTCCCTAGGGCGTCAGCCGCCTGGCGGCCCGAGCAGCACCGCCCCGTCCGGCCCCGTCTCCACCACGGCGTATCCCCGCGCCAGCAGGTCCACGAGCAGCGGGTCGCGGGCGTGCGGGCCTGGCATCGTGGCACGGACGTAGGCGTCGCGGCCGTACTCGAACGCCCCGAATGCCTGCGTGCGCGCCAGCGTGTCGAAGCGGGCGATCGGCTGGCCGGTGGCGACGCTCTGCTTGAGGTTGAACTGGTCCACCGAGAACGGCTTGCCCGCCCAGAAGCACAGCGACGGCATCTCGCAGCCCGCCAGCCCCGGCGCGGCCCGGATGCGCGCCACCATCGGCTCCCACGACCGCGCCCGGGCCAGGCTGCCGGCCGCCTGGTCCCACGAGCGCGCCAGCGTCCACGGCGCCAGCGCCAGGGCCGGGATCGCCGCCAGCACGGCCAACGCCGCTGGTCCGGGAGCGGGAGCGCGACCGCGTGTGGCCGGCTCGGCGGCGCCGGCCCGCGACACGGCCAGGCCGGTAGCCAGGCACAGTGCGGCCAAAGCCTCGAAGTGGGCGTTGAAGTTCACGCCCTCGCCAAGGCGCTGCACGATCCCGGTCGCCAGCGAGATCGCCACGAACAGTGCTGCGAACAGCATGGACGGGTCGGCAGGGCGTCGCCACCGCCGACAGGCCAGCACGGCGACGCCCAGCATCGGCAGCAACGGCGCCAGCCCGCCGAGCGCGCGGGCCAGCCGGGCGGCCTGGAACACCCTGCGGTGGCCGAGCACGGAGGCGAACGCCTCCGGCCCGTGCAGCAGCGCGGTGGCCAGCAGCCCGGCCGCGACCCAGCCCAGCGCCGCCGCCAGCCACGTCGCCGCGGCCCGCGGACGCACCAGGGCCAGCCAGAGCGTCACCGCCAGCGGCAGGCCGACCAGGCTGTGCTTGACGAAGCCGCCGGCCGCCACGAGCAGCGCCGCCGCCACCAGGCGCCTCGTGGGGAAACGCCCTTCCGTCTGGTGGCGCAGCAGCACCGCGAGCCCGCCCAGCATCAGCGCGTGCGCGAGCCACTGCGGGTCGTCCATTGCCACGTACTCGCGGAAGAACGTCGCCGCGAACAGCAGCAGCAGGCCCCACGCCGCCAGGCTCGCGCGCGTCGTGCCGCCCAGGTGTCGCACGCACAGGCCGACCAGTGCCGCCGACGCGAGCAGCGACGCCATAGCCACGATGCGGCCGGCGACGATCATGTCGCCGACGACGGTGCGTCCGAGCGCGCCCACCAGGTAGAAGGACAGCGGCGGGTAGTTGTTGAACACCAGACCGTCCGACGGGTAGAGCGCGCCCGCGTCCAGGCCGGCGGCACGGCTGTCGAAGTAGGCGTTCCAGCCTTCATTGTAGTTCAGGGGCACGTGCAGCGGGAGCCGCAGCAGGGGTTCGAGCAGCAGCAGCGCGATCAGGACGGCGCCGCACAGCAGCAGCCCTGTGTCGCGGCGCGACGGGCGAGTCGAGGGGTCGCTGGGGCGCGGCGGCCCGGGGTCGGGAGTCATGGGCTGGTCCGGACATGGAGGACGATGGCCGACGCGGGCCTGGCCGCGCCGGTCCTAGCGGGCGAGGCCACGGCGCGGAAGTGGCCCTGGGCGTGGCAAGGAAGCAAGGCTGGGCTCTCCCTCCGCTGCCCATTCCAACGGCCCAAGAGAGCCGTCGGAACCTTTGGGCAGCTACGCCCAGACCCGCCGAGGAGGAAGCCCCCCTGGACCGGCTTTCTTTAAGTACTGGATTCCAAAGGCGAGCTTTTGGCGGAGTTTGAGGCAGAGCCTCAACCTTCCTTGCTTTCTCGGGCATTCCAATGCGGCGTCTATGGCCTTGCCTGCGCAGGCCCGGCGTCACCATATGGCGCCACAAACGAGGGGGAATGCGGATGCTCTACCAGATGTACGAGTGGCAACGTCAGTCGATGGCGCCGCTCCGTCTGCTGGCGGATCATGCGCTCGGCCTGCTCGACGCGCCGGGCAACCCTCTGCGCGCCACGCCGATGGGCAAGCTGGTCGCGGCCGGGCTGAACAGCTTCGAGCACGCCACCCGCTCCTTCGCCAAGCCGAGCTTCGGGCTGGACCGCACCACGATCGACGGCGAGGAGGTCGAGGTGTGCGAGGAGATCGTCGCGCACCGGACCTGGTGCGACCTCAAGCGGTTCCGCCGCGTGGCGTCGCGGCCGGACGACCCGCGCCTGCTGATCGTGGCGCCGATGTCGGGGCACTACGCGACCCTGCTGCGCGGCACCGTCGAGGCGTTCCTGCCCGACCACGACGTGTTCATCACCGACTGGCGCAACGCCCGCGACGTGTCCGTGCTGGAGGAGAACTTCGACCTCGACGACGCCATCGAGCACGTCATCGCCTTCACCCAGCTCATCGGGCCGGGCACGCACGTCGTCGCGGTGTGCCAGCCGGCGGTGCCGGTGCTGGCCGCCGCTTCGCTGATGAACGCGGAGGCGGACCCGCTGGCGCCGGCGAGCATCACCCTGATCGGCGGGCCGATCGACACCCGAGAGGCGCCCACCGCGGTCAACGAGATGGCCAAGCGCCACGACATCGACTGGTTTCGCCGCCACGTCATCCACCCCGCGCCGTTCGGCACGATCGGCTGCATGAGGCCGGTCTACCCCGGGTTCCTGCAGCTCGCGGGGTTCCTTTCGATGAACATGGACCGCCACGTCGAGGCGCACTGGGCGATGTTCCAGCACCTCGTCGAGGGCGACGGCGAGTCGCTCGGCTCCAAGCGGGCGTTCTACGACGAGTACATGGCGGTGATGGACCTGTCCGCGGAGTTCTACCTCCAGACCATCGAGACCGTGTTCCACGAGCACAGCCTGCCGCGCGGCACCATGGTCTCGCGCGGGCGGCCCGTGGACCCGGGCGCCATCACCCGCACCGCGCTGCTGACCATCGAGGGCGAGCGCGACGACATCTCCGGGCTCGGGCAGACGCGGGCGGCGCACGCGCTGTGCCACGCGCTGCCGGAGTCGATGCGCGAGCACCGCGAGCAGGCGGGGGTCGGGCACTACGGGCTGTTCAACGGGCGCAGGTTCCGCGAGACGATCGCGCCGGCGATCAAGGCGTTCGTCGCGGCGCACCCGGGGTAAAGGAAAGCAAGGCTGGGCTCTGCCCAGACCCGCCAGGGGCGAGCCGCCCTTGGACCGGCCTCCGTCAGGCAAGGCTCGGGGCGACATGCCGCCGGCCCAAGTCGAGGTTTCCAAAGGCGAGCCTTTGGCGGAGTTTGAGGCAGAGCCTCAACCTTGCTTCCTCAAACGCGCAGGTGCTGCGGCGGCGTCATGCCCAGGCGGTTCGGGATGTCCCAGACCTCGCGCACGCTGCGCGTCGGCCGGAACCCCGCGCTCAGGTAGGCCGGCAGCGCATTGGCGTGGTCCGCCGAGCAGGTGTTGACCGTGACCCCGCGCGGCTCCTGCGCCCAGCACAGGTCCACGGCGGCCCGCAGGAACGCGGTGCCCAGCCCGGTGCCGACCGCCCAGGGCATCAGGCCGAAGTAGCTCAGGTTCATGTCGGGACGCCCGCGCCCGTCCAGCTCGAAGAAGCCGGCCGGCTCGGCGCCGCGATACAGCACGTGGATCGACACCAGCGGGTTGGCGAGCAAGAGGCCGAGCTGGTCGTCAGGCATGATCCGGCGCAGCCACCAGGCGTGAGGGGCGCCTACCGTGGCGTAGAGGTAGCGGTAGAACGGCACCGAGCAGCGCGGCACGCACAGCAGTGCCGTGTCCTGCGGCAGGGCGCGGGCGGGGGCGGCCGGCCGCTCCGCCATGCGCAGGAAGGTGACGGTGACGCCGATCCGGGTGACCGGCTCGCGCGCGGCCTGCGCGGACTGCAGCATGGCGCGCGCCTCAGTCATCCAGGAACGACCTCAGCTTGCGGCTGCGACTGGGGTGCTTGAGCTTGCGCAACGCCTTGGCCTCGATCTGGCGAATGCGCTCCCGGGTGACGTTGAACTGCTGGCCCACCTCCTCCAGCGTGTGGTCGGTGTTCATGCCGATGCCGAAGCGCATGCGCAGCACCCGCTCCTCGCGCGGCGTGAGCGAGGACAGGACGCGGGTGGTGGCCTCCCGCAGGTTGGCCTGCACCGCAGCGTCGAGCGGGATGATCGCCGCCTTGTCCTCGATGAAGTCGCCGAGGTGGCTGTCCTCCTCGTCGCCGATCGGCGTCTCCAGGCTGATCGGCTCCTTGGCGATCTTGAGGACTTTCCGCACCTTCTCGAGCGGCATCCCGAGCTTTTCCGCCAGCTCCTCGGGGGCGGGCTCGCGGCCGATCTCGTGCAGCATCTGGCGGCTCGTGCGCACCAGCTTGTTGATGGTCTCGATCATGTGCACGGGGATGCGGATGGTGCGCGCCTGGTCGGCGATCGAGCGGGTGATCGCCTGGCGGATCCACCAGGTCGCGTAGGTGCTGAACTTGTAGCCGCGGCGGTACTCGAACTTGTCGACCGCCTTCATCAGGCCGATGTTGCCCTCCTGGATCAGATCCAGGAACTGCAGGCCGCGGTTGGTGTACTTCTTGGCGATCGAGATCACGAGACGCAGGTTGGCCTCGATCATCTCCTTCTTGGCGCGCGCGGAGTCCCGCTCGCCGCGGCTGACGGTGGCGTAGACGCGGCGGAACTCGGCGACCGGCAGGCCGGTGTCGTTGGCCACGGCGCCGACGCGGGTCCGCAGTTCGGCGACCTGCTCGAAGTGCTTGGCGGCGAACACCTTCCAGCCCTTGCCCGGCAGGTTGGCGACCGTCTCCAGCCAGTTCGGGTCCAGCTCGTGCTCGCGGTAGCGGGCGAGGAAGTCGTCGCGCGAGATCTTGCAGCTCTCTGCGGTGCGCAGGATCTGGCCTTCCAGCTGGTTCAGGCGCTGGTTGAGCTGCTTGAGCTGGGTGACCAGCTCCTCGATGCGGTTGTTGTGCAGGTGCACCTGCTCGACCTTGCCGACCAGCTCGTCGCGCTGCTTGTCGTAGCTCTTCTCCGAGCGCGAGCTGATCTCCTCGCCGCTGGTGAAGCTGTCGAGACGGCGCGCCTGCACCTTGTGCAGCTTCTTGTAGAGCGCCTCGATGTCCTCGAAGTTGGCGATCACCTCGGGCTTGAGCTTCTCCTCCAGCGCCGAGAGCGACAGGCTGGTGCCCTCGCCCTCCTCGCCGTCCTCGATCTCCTCGCGGCTCTCCGCCTCGAAGTTGTCGGCGACCCCGTCGGCGGCGCCCTCGCTGACCTCCTCGGGCGGCGGGGCGCCCGCTCCCTGCGTCGCCTCCAGGTCGATGATGTCGCGCAGCAGCATCCGCCCGCCCTTGAGCGCCTCGTGCCAGGCGATGATGGCGCGGAAGGTGAGCGGGCTCTCGCACAGCCCGCCGATCATCATGTCGCGGCCGGCCTCGATGCGCTTGGCGATGGCGATCTCGCCCTCGCGCGACAGCAGCTCGACGCTGCCCATCTCGCGCAGGTACATGCGGACCGGGTCGTCGGTGCGGCCGAGGCTCTCCTCGTCGACGTTGCCGGCAGCCTCGCCGCCGCCCTCGGTCTCCGCCTCGCCCTCCGGCTTCTCTGGCTTGGGAGCCTCGCCGCCGTCCTCGTCCTCGTTCTCGACGACCTGGATGCCCATCTCGCTGAGCATCGCCATCACGTCCTCGATCTGCTCGGACGACATCTGCTCGGGCGGCAGCACGGCGTTCAGCTCGTCGAAGGTGATGTAGCCGCGCTCCTTGCCGCGCGCGATCAGCCGCTTGACGGCGGCGGACTGGGTGTCGAGCAACGTGGTGTCGGCGTCCTGGTCGGCGGTGGCGCCCTCCGCGGTCCCGGCCTGCTTCGTCGCCATGCTCAACACTCCGATGTTCTGCCGCCCGGCCTGACGACCGGCCGACGTTCCTCAACCCGTCACGAGGCAAACGGTTGTAGTCCGTTCCGGTCCCGCGTGCAGGATTACGACGCCCGTATATGGCAATCAGGCAAGCGGCGTGCCCGTCGCGGCCCTCAGAAGGCGCTCTCCTCGCCCTGGTCGTCGTGCCGCAGCTTGTTCAGCGCGGCGGCCAGCGTGGTAAGCCGGCGCTGCGTCGCCTCCGTCAGCGACGTCGCCATGGCGCCCTGTGCCGCGGCGACCTCGCGTTCCAGCTCCGGTCTGTGAAGCTGGCCGAAATAGCCCCACCAGGCGGCTTCCGCCTCCGCCGGCATCGCGTCCGGCAGCGCCGCGGCGGTCAGCCGCTGCGGCGCCATGGCGGTGATCCGCGCCACGTCCTCGGCGAAACCGAACTGTGTCAGGTGGGCGAGCAGCGCCGCCGATTCAAGTGTGCCGGCGTGCTCGGACCAGCGCAGCACCGCGTCGCGCAGCCGATCCTGGTCATCGGGCAGGGCCAGGGTGCACCAGGCCTCCTCCACGTCGTGGATCAGGTCGGGATGGTGCAGCACGATCGCGGCGAGGTGGCGCAACTGCTCCGGCCTGCCCTGCGCCATCTCGCCCCGCCGTCCCGCGCTCAGCGCGGGCGAGGATCCCGCGGCGTCCAGGCCCGCCCGGCCCAGCGGCGCACCGGGAGACCTCGCGGCGTAGGCCTTCGCGCGCGCGGCCTGGCGGCGGGCGTTCAGCAGACCCCGGAACGTCTGGCGGAACTCGTAGGACAGGGCGGCGTGCGGGATCAGCTTCGCCTTGTCGTCGAGCGCCTGCGCGAGCCGGGCACGCTGCTCCTCGCTGCCGTCGCCCACCTGCGCGCGGGTGAGCGAGAAGATCGCCGCCGGCAGCGCCGTCCTCGCCGCCAGCACGGCCCGGAACGCCGCAGGGCCGCCGGCACGCACCAGCGTGTCGGGGTCCTGACCGCCCGGCAGGGTGGTGATCGACAGGCTGCGCTCCACGCCGAGCAGCGGCAGCGCCACATCGGCGGCGCGGGCCGCGGCGCGCGTGCCGGCGGTGTCGCCGTCGAAGCACAGCACCGGCGCGGGTGACAGCCGCCACAGCGCCTCCATCTGCTCCGCGGTCAGCGCGGTGCCGAGCGGGGCCACCGCCGCGCCGAACCCTGCCTGGTGCAGGGCGATGACGTCCATGTAGCCCTCCACCGCGACCACGTCGGCCGCCTCCGTGCCCGGCTTCGGCCGCACCGCCTCGCGAGCACGGTCCAGGCCGTAGAGGGTACGGCGCTTGGAGAACAGCTCGGTCTCCGGGCCGTTGACGTATTTCGGCTGCCCGTCGCCCAGCGTGCGGCCGCCGAAGCTGATGATGCGGCCCGTGCGGTCGCGGATCGGGAACATCACGCGGTTGAAGAACAGCTCACGCGGCGGACCGCCGCCGTCGGGCTCGCGCAGCAGGCCGGCCTGGAGGAGCTGCTGCGGGGTGACGCCCTGCGGCGCCAGCTCGGCGGCCAGCGCCCCCCTGCCCTCGCCCGACCAGCCCAGGGCGAACCCCTCGATCGTGGCCTCGGCGAGCCCGCGCCCGAGCAGGTAGGCCAGCGCCCCCGCCCCGTCCGGCGTGCGCAGGCGGCGGCGGTAGGCGGCGCAGGCCGCGTCGAGCACGCCGTGCAGGTCGAGGCGCCGCCGCTCCGCTTCCGCCGCTTCCGGCGTGGGCTTGGGCACGTCGAGCCCGGCCTCCGCGGCCAGGGACTGCACCGCCTCCATGAAGCCCGAGCCCTGGGTCTGCATGACGAAGCTGATGGCGTCGCCGTGCGCGCCGCAGCCGAAGCAGTGGTAGCCGTCCTCGTAGACGTAGAACGAGGGCGACTTCTCGCCGTGGAATGGGCAGCAGCCCTTCCACTGGCGGCCGGAGCGCGCGAGCTTGACGCGCCGGCTCACCAGCGCGGACATCGGCGTGCGCGCGCGCAGCTCGTCGAGGAAGTGGGGCGGCAGCGCCATCGCGGCTCAGACGGTCCGTGCCAGAGCGAGCCGCGTCAGGCCGCCCCGGCTCACGCGGAAAGCCGCGTCTTCACCAGCGCGCCGGCGCGCGCCATGTCGAGCGCCGCTCCGTGCCGCGCCCGCAGCTCCGCCATCACCCGGCCCATGTCCTTGACGCTCGCAGCGCCCGCCGCCGCGACCGCCGCGTCCACCGCGGCGGCCAGGCTGGCGTCGTCGAGCTGGGCGGGCAGGAACTCCTCGATGATCGCGATCTCGGCGCGCTCCTTGTCGGCCAGCTCCGGGCGGCCGCCGAGCACGTACAGCTCCACCGACTCGCGGCGCTGCTTCACCATGCCGCGCAGCAGACCGAGCACGTCGTCGTCGGCCACACGGTCGAGCTTCGGGCGCGCGGCGATGTCGGCGTCCTTCACCCGGGCCAGGATCATCCGCACCGTCGACGTGCGCAGCGCGTCATGGGCGCGCATCGCGGCCTTCAGCATCTCGGAAAAACGGTCGCGCAGGGGGGTGTCGGCCATGGAGGTCTCCTCGGGCGCGGCCTGCGCCGGGCAGGTCTTAGCATGGGAGAGGACAGGGCCGAACAGGAAGCAAACAAGGCTGGGCTCCGCTCAGACCCGCCAGGGGCGAGCCGCCCCTGGACCAGCTTTACTTAAAGGAGTGGATTCCAAAGGCCTGCCTTTGGCGGAGTTTGAGGCAGAGCCTCAACCTTGCTTGCTTTCGGGAAATTACATCCCGCTCGACGGTCGGGAGTTGCCCTGGGAAGTTTCTTCCCACTACACTGCGGCCATGGTCACGATCGACACCATCATCGCCCGCCTTGGCGGCGCGGACGCCGCGGCCCGGCGCACCGGCGTCGGCACCGAGGCGGTACGCAAGTGGCGGCAGGCCGGAGCGATCCCGACCCGCCACTGGGCCGCGATCATCGAGGCGACGGGCCTCAGCTTCGCCGAGATGCAGGCGGCCGACCGCGCCGTCGCCGAGCCCGCCGTCGCCGCGACGCAGGCGTCCCCCATGACCCCCCTCAGGAGCGTCGCGCAGATGCAGGACCAGACCGACCCGCCGGGCGCGATGCCGCCGGAGGGTGCCACGGCCCTGCTGGTGCTGACGGACGGCACGCTGTTCTGGGGCCGCGGCTTCGGGGCGCACACGGCGGCGGGCGCGGAGCGGGTGGGCGAGCTGTGCTTCTGCACGGGGATGACCGGCTACCAGGAGACGCTGACCGACCCGTCCTACGCCGGGCAGATCGTGACCTTCACCTTCCCGCACATCGGCAACGTCGGCGCCAACGCGCAGGACCTGGAGGCGACCACGATCGCGGCGCTCGGCCTGGTGGTGCAGCAGGACGTCACCGAGCCGTCGTCATGGCGCTCGGCGCAGACCCTGGACGCGTGGCTGCTCGGGCAGGGCGTGCCGGGGATCGCGGGGGTGGACACCCGGGCGCTGACCCTGCGCATCCGCGACGGCGGGCCGCCGAGCGCGGTGCTGGCCCACCCGCGCGATGGGCGGTTCGACATCGCCGCGCTGGTCGAGCGGGCGCGGGCGTGGCCGGGGTTGGAGGGCATGGACCTCGCCAGGCAGGTGTCGTGCACGCAGAGCTACGCCTGGGAGCAGGGCGTCTGGACCTGGCCGGACGGGTTCGGGCGGCAAGACACGGGCGACGGCAAGGCGGGACGTCACGTCGTGGCGGTGGACTACGGCGCCAAGCGCAACATCCTGCGTTGCCTGGCAGATGCGGGCTGCCAGGTGACGGTGGTGCCGGCGGATGCCAGCGCGGAGGACATCCTGCGCCACAGGCCGGACGGCGTGTTCCTGTCCAACGGGCCGGGCGACCCGGCGGCGACGGGCGCCTACGCGGTGCCGGCGATCCAGGGAGTGCTGGCGCAGGAGGTGCCGGTGTTCGGCATCTGCCTGGGGCACCAGTTGCTGGCGCTGGCGCTCGGGGCGAAGACCTACAAGCTGGAGCGGGGGCACCGCGGGGCGAACCAGCCGGTCAAGGACTTGGCGACGGGGCGCGTGGAAATCACCAGCCAGAACCACGGCTTTGCCGTCGACGACGCCTCGCTGCCGGAGGGGGTGGTGGTGACGCACCGCAGCCTGTTCGACGGCAGCAACGAGGGGATTGCGGCCGAGGGGCGCCGCGCGTTCAGCGTGCAGTACCACCCGGAGGCGAGCCCTGGGCCGAGCGACAGCCATCACCTGTTCCGCAGGTTCGTGGCGATGATGGACGAAGGCAAGTAAGGCCGGGCTCTGCCCAGACCCGCAAAGGGTCCGAGGACCCTTTGATCCCCTTCCTTAAGTAGAGCCGGTCCAGGGGGGCTCCCCCTGGCGGGTCCAGGGCAGAGCCCTGGCCTTCCTTCCTGTCCGAGGTCACGCCCATGCCCAAGCGCACAGACATAAATTCGATCATGATCATCGGCGCCGGCCCGATCGTGATCGGCCAGGCCTGCGAGTTCGACTACTCCGGCGCGCAGGCGTGCAAGGCGCTGCGCGAGGAGGGCTACCGGGTGATCCTGGTGAACTCCAACCCGGCGACGATCATGACCGACCCGGGGCTGGCGGACGCGACCTACATCGAGCCGATCACGCCGGAGATCGTGGAGAAGATCATCCTGCGCGAGCGCCCGGACGCGCTGCTGCCGACGATGGGCGGGCAGACGGCGCTGAACGTGGCGATGCGGCTGGACGCGGCGGGGACGCTGGCGAAGCACGGCGTCGAGCTGATCGGGGCGACGGCGGAGGTGATCGACCGCGCCGAGGACCGGCTGAAGTTCCGCGACGCGATGACCGAGATCGGCATCGAGAGCCCGAAGAGCGCCATCGCGCACAGCATGGAGGAGGCGCGGGCGGGGCTGGCGCTGGTGGGGCTGCCGACGGTGATCCGGCCGAGCTTCACCATGGGCGGCACCGGCGGCGGTATCGCCTACAACCGCGAGGAGTTCGAGCAGATTGTTGCCACCGGGCTGGCGGCGTCGCCGACCACGGAGGTGCTGATCGAGGAGAGCGTGCTGGGCTGGAAGGAGTACGAGATGGAGGTGGTCCGCGACCGGGCGGACAACTGCATCATCGTGTGCTCGATCGAGAACGTGGACCCGATGGGCGTGCACACCGGCGACAGCGTCACCGTGGCGCCGGCGCTGACCCTGACCGACCGCGAGTACCAGCGGATGCGCGATGCCTCGATCGCGTGCCTGCGCAAGATCGGCGTGGAGACCGGGGGGTCGAACGTGCAGTTCGGCATCAACCCGGCGGACGGGCGGATGGTGGTGATCGAGATGAACCCGCGGGTGTCGCGCTCCTCCGCGCTGGCGTCCAAGGCGACGGGGTTCCCGATCGCCAGGATCGCGGCGAAGCTGGCGGTGGGCTACACGCTCGACGAGCTGAGCAACGACATCACCCGCACCACGTCGGCGAGCTTCGAGCCGACGATCGACTACGTGGTGGTCAAGATCCCTCGCTTCACGTTCGAGAAGTTCCCGGGCACGCCGCAGCTCCTGTCCACGGCGATGAAGTCGGTGGGCGAGGTGATGTCGATCGGGCGCAGCTTCGCGGAGGCGTTGCAGAAGGGCCTGCGCTCGATGGAGACCGGGCTGCATGGGCTCGACCCGGTGGAGGCGCCCGGCGACGGCGGGGCGGACGCCTTCCGGGCCGCACTGTCTACGCCGCGGCCGGACCGGCTGCTGATGGCGGGCCAGGCGCTGCGGGCGGGGCTGTCGGTCGAGGACATCCACGAGGCCTGCAAGTTCGACCCCTGGTTCCTGCGCGAGCTCGCGAAGATCGTCGCCGCCGAGCGGGTCGTGGAGCAGGGCGGCCTGCCGGGCGAGTCCGGGTCGATGCGCCGACTCAAGGCGCTGGGGTTCTCGGACCACCGGCTGGCGCGGCTCGCGGGGTTGGCGGAGGCGGAGGTGTTCGCGCACCGCGAGCGCCTGGGGGTGCGGGCGGTGTACAAGCGGATCGACACCTGCGCGGCGGAGTTCCACTCGGCGACGCCCTACATGTATTCCACCTACGAGGGCGGCTTCGGCGTGCCGGCCTGCGAGTCCGACCCCACGGACCGGCGCAAGATCGTGATCCTGGGCGGCGGGCCGAACCGTATCGGGCAGGGCATCGAGTTCGACTACTGCTGCGTGCACGCCGCCTACGCGCTCAAGGAGGCGGGGTTCGAGACCATCATGGTCAACTGCAACCCGGAGACGGTGAGCACGGATTACGACACCTCGGACCGGCTGTATTTCGAGCCGCTGACCGGCGAGGACGTCACCGCGCTGGTGCGGCGCGAGCAGGAGCGCGGCGAGGTGCTCGGCTGCATCGTGCAGTACGGCGGCCAGACGCCGCTCAAGCTGAGCCAGTCGCTGGCGGCGGCGGGCATCCCGGTGCTGGGCACCACGGCGGACGCGATCGACATGGCCGAAGACCGCGAGCGGTTCCAGACGCTGCTGCGCGCGCTCGGCCTGCGCCAGCCGGAGAACGGCACGGCGCGCTCGGCCGCGGAGGCGGAAGCGGTGGCGGAGCGGATCGGCTACCCGGTGGTGGTGCGGCCGTCGTACGTGCTGGGCGGGCGGGCGATGGAGATCGTGCACGAGCGGGCGCAGCTCGCGCGCTACATGGAGCGCTCCGGCAAGGCGTCGCTGGAGTCCGGGCCGATCCTGATCGACCGCTACCTCAACGACGCGACCGAGGTGGACGTGGACTGCATCTGCGACGGCGAGCGGGTCTATGTCGCGGGCGTCATGGAGCACATCGAGGAGGCGGGCATCCACTCCGGCGACAGCGCGTGCTCGCTGCCGCCGTACTCTCTGTCGCCGGCGATCGTGGGCGAGCTGCGGGTGCAGACCGAGGCGATGGCGAGGGCGCTCGGCGTGGTCGGGCTGATGAACGTGCAGTTCGCGATCAAGGGCGAGGACATCTACGTGCTGGAGGTCAACCCGCGGGCGTCGCGCACGGTGCCGTTCGTGGCCAAGGCGACCGGCGTGCCGGTGGCCAAGATCGGCGCGCGGGTGATGGCGGGGGCGAAACTGGCAGAATTCCGGCTGGACGACCAGGCGATCGCACCCCACGTCGCGGTCAAGGAGGCGGTGTTCCCGTTCGCCCGCTTCCTCAACGTCGACACCATCCTGGGGCCGGAGATGAAGAGCACCGGCGAGGTGATGGGGCTGGACTCCTCGTTCGAGCGTGCCTTTGCCAAGGCGCAGCTCGGGGCGGGGGTGAAGCTGCCGGACTCGGGCACGGTGTTCATCTCGGTGCGCGACGGCGACAAGGCGGCGCTGCTGGCGATGTCGCGCCGCCTGATCGACATGGGATTTTCCGTTCTTGCGACACGAGGCACGGCGGCGAAGCTGCGCGACGCCGGGCTGGCGGCGAAGGTCGTCAACAAGGTTCTGGAGGGCCGGCCGCACTGTGTCGACGCGATCCGCTCCGGCGACGTGCAGCTCGTCATCAACACCGCCGCCGGGGCGCAGTCCGTGACCGACAGCTTCGATATCCGGCGCTCGGCGCTGACGATGGGGGTGCCGCACTACACCACGATCGCGGGCGCGCGGGCCGCTGTGCACGCGATCGCGGCGCTGCGGGCGGGGACGCTTGAAGTCGCGCCGCTGCAGTCCTACTTTCGCGGATCGTTCTGACCGGGGGCGGCCGGGAGTATCCGGCCACGCCTGGCCCGTCTTCCAGATGGCGCCCAGACTGCTTGAGGATTTCGCGACTTGCAGAAATTTCCGATGACCGGCCCGGGCCTGGTTCGGCTCGAGGACGAGCTGAGGCTGCTGCGCAGCGAGGAGCGGCCCTCGGTGATCCGCGCGATCGCCGAGGCTCGCAGCCACGGCGACCTGTCGGAGAACGCGGAGTACCACGCGGCCCGCGACCGACAGTCGTTCATCGAGGGGCGCATCCAGGAGCTGGAGGAGATCGTCTCGCTGGCCGAGGTTATCGACCCGTCCACGCTGTCGGGCGACCACGTCAAGTTCGGCGCGCACGTCACGCTGGTGGACGAGGAGACCGACAAGGAAGCGACCTACCAGATCGTCGGCGTGCACGAGGCGGACCTGAAGCTCCAGCGCCTGTCGGTGTCCTCGCCGCTGGCCAAGGCGCTGATCGGCAAGAAGGCGGGCGACACCATCTCGGTGCCAGCGCCGGGGGGCGACCGGTCCTACGAGATCCTGAAGCTGCGCTTCGGCTGAGGCTCGGGTTGCACAAGGAAGGAAGGCCAGGGGCGCCGCCCCTGGACCCCGCCAAAGGCGAAGCCTTTGGAAACCTGGGTTTAGGATTTTCCTCATTTGCGCCGGTCCAGGGGGGCTCCCCCTGGCGGGTCCCCGCTTCCAAGCAATGGGGCAGAGCCCTGGCCTTTCTTTTGTGATCGCCCTGTCCGACGTGCAGGACGCCGCCGTGCGCATCGCCGGCCGTGTGCTGCGCACCCCGTCCCTGCCTTCGCTGGCGCTGTCGCGCGCGACCGGGGCGGAGGTCACGCTCAAGCTGGAGAACCTCCAGGCGATCGGCTCCTTCAAGGAGCGCGGCGCCGCCAACAAGCTGGCGCTGCTGGGTGCGGCGGAGCGGGCGCGCGGCGTGATTGCGGCGTCGGCGGGCAACCACGCGCAGGGGGTGGCGCGCCACGCCCAGCTCGCGGGGATCGCGGCGACCATCGTGATGCCGCGCCACACGCCGGCGGCCAAGGTGACGCGCACCGCGGCTTGGGGCGCGCGCGTGGTGATGCATGGCGAGGATTTTGCCGAGGCGGCGGCGCACGCGCTTGGGCTGGCGGGGGCGCAGGGCCTGGTGTTCGTGCACCCCTACGACGACCCGGCGGTGATGGCGGGACAGGGCACGCTGGCGCTGGAGCTGCTGGAGGACGCGCCCGGGATCGAGGTGCTGGTGGTGCCAGTCGGCGGCGGCGGCATGATCGCGGGGTGTGCCACGGCGGTGGCGGGCCTGCGGCCGGACGTCGAGGTGATCGGCGTGCAGGTGGATTCCTACGCCTCGCTGGCGGCGCGCGAGGACGGGGCGCCGCCGCCGTGGGGCGGGCCGACCATCGCCGAGGGGATCGCGGTGTCGCAGGTCGGCGCCTACCCGCTGGAGGTGATCCGGGCGCGGGTGAGCGAGGTGCTGCGCGTGCCGGAACGCGGCGTGGAGGACGCGATCGCGCTGCTCGCGGAAGGCGCCAAGCTGGTCGCGGAGGGCGCGGGGGCGGCCGGGATCGCGGCGCTGCTGGCGCACCCGGAGAGGTTCCGTGGGCGGCGCGTGGCTACGGTGATCTGCGGCGGCAACATCGACCCGCGCATCCTGGCCAACGTGCTGCTGCGCAACCTGCTGCGCGACGGGCGGCTGCTGCGGCTGAGGATGCAGATCCCGGACCGGCCGGGCGTGCTGGCCGACATCTCCGGGCGCATCGGCGCCATGGGAGGCAACATCATCGAGGTGCTGCACCAGCGGCTGTTCGCGGCGGCCAGCGTGCAGGCGGCGGAGCTGGAGGTGATGGTCGAGGCACGCGACCCGCTGCACGCCAACGACATCGCGGCGTCGCTGGCGGAGCGCTACGTCGTGCAGAGAGTATAGGAAGGGAAGCAAGGCTGGGCTCCGCCCAGACCCGCCAGGGGCGAGCCGCCCCTGGGCCGGCCTTACTGAGACAAGTGGATTCCAAAGGCGAGCCTTTGGCGGAGTTTGAGGCAGAGCCTCAACCTTGCTTGCCTAGCTTTGCGGCTCGAACTTCATCGCGGCGCCGTTCATGCAGTAGCGCAGCCCGGTCGGCCGCGGCCCGTCCGGGAACACGTGCCCCAGGTGCCCGCCGCACCGCGCGCAGTGCACCTCGGTGCGCGACATCATCAGCCCGCGGTCCTCCTGCGTGGCCACGGCGCCTTCGACCACCGGCGCGGTGAAGGAGGGCCAGCCGGTGCCGCTGTCAAACTTGGCGCCCGACGCGAACAGGGCGGCGTCGCAGCCGGCGCAAAGGAACTGGCCCTGGCGCTTCTCGCGGTCGAGCGGGCTGGTGCCGGCGCGCTCCGTGCCGTGACGGCGCAGCACGCGGTACTGCTCGGGGGTGAGGCGCTGCTGCCACTCCGCCTCGTCGTGGCTGACCTCGTAGGCCTGGGCCGGCGCGGCTTTGGCGCTGCCGAATACGCTCATGGTGGTTCTCCCGCTGTCTGCCGCCTCGCCCGGACGGTGCCATGGACGCGAAATGGGGCGCGGCGGCGGGAAACGCCAGGGTCCGGGCTGCATTGGCGAGGCCGATGGTCGCGCTCTACAGGAGGACGGACCAGCGGGGTGGGGCACAAGGCTCTGGCTCAGCCAGTCAGCAAGAAAGGCTGGGCTCTGCCCAGACCCGCCAAAGGCAAGCCTTTGGAAACCGATTTACTTAGGTAATGGACTCCAAAGGCGAGCCTTTGGCGGAGCTTGAGGCCCATGCTTGAAGGAGGGGCCTCAACATTGCCTGCTTCGTCCTAAGCCCGCCCGGTCAGGCCGGGGTTGCGAGGTGGTGGTAGGCGCGGCCCAGGTAGATCAGGGCCTCCTCGACGCGGCCGGTGCGGATGGCCTCGACCTCGCAGAACAGCACGCTGTGAGTGCCGATCTCGGTGACCTGGGCGATGCGGCAGTCGAAGGCGACGCCGGCGTCCTCCAGCACCGGGGCGCCGGTGCTGAGCGTGCTCCAGCGCGCGGCGGCGAAGCGGGCGGAGGAGTCCAGCGGGCCGGCGAACGCGGCGGACAGCGCCTCGTGGCGGGCGGTGAGCACGTTGACGCAGAGCACGCCGTTGCGCTTGAAGCGCTCGTTGTTGCGGCCGGTGCGGTTGAGGCACACCAGCAGCGTGGGCGGGTCATCGGTGACGCTGCACACCGAGGACGCGGTGAAGCCGCAGCGGCCGGCGGCGCCGTCGCTGGTGACGACGTTCACCGCGGCACCGAGCCGGGCCATGGCGTCGCGGTACGCGTCCCGGCCGACGGCGAGCGGGCCGGGCGAGGCCTGCCCGGCCGGCCCGGTGTCGGGATCGGACGTGTCGGACATGGCGGTACCAGGCCCAGCGGCGGTCACGCGGCTCAGGCCAGGCCGCTGAACAGCGCCGTGGACAGGTAGCGCTCGGCAAAGGAGGGCACGATGCCGACCAGCAGCCTGCCGGCAAAGCGCGGCTCGCGCGCCAGGTCCAGCATGGCGTGCAGCACGGCGCCGGACGAGATGCCGATCGGGATGCCCTCGGTGCGGGCGCAGCGCCGGGCGGCGGCGATCGAGTTGCGCTCGGAGACCGTGAGCACGGCGTCGAGCAGGGGCAGGTCGAGCACCGACGGCCTGAAGCCCGGGCCGATGCCCTGGATACCGTGCGGGCCGGGCTCGTCGCCGTTGAGCACGGCCGACTCCGCGGGCTCGATGCCGATGACCTCCAGCCCGGGACGGCGCGGCTTGAGGGCGCGGGCGATGCCGGTGAGCGTGCCGCCGGTGCCGAGGCCACCGATCACGGCGTCCACCTCGCCGGCGGTGTCGGCCCAGATCTCCTCCGCCGTGGTGGCAGCATGGACCTGGGGGTTGGCGGGGTTGTCAAACTGGCGCGGCATCCAGGCGCCGGGCGTGGAGGCCACGATCTGCTCGGCACGGGCGATGGCGCCGGCCATGCCGGTCTGCGTCGGCGTCAGCTCGATCTGTGCGTCCATCAGGCGCATCATGCGGCGGCGCTCGACCGAGGCGCCCTCCGGCATGGTCACGATCAGGCGATAGCCCTTGGCGGCGGCGACAAAGGCGAGCGCGATGCCGGTGTTGCCCGAGGTCGGCTCCACCAGGACGGAGCGCTCCGGCGAGATCACGCCCTCCCGCTCAGCAGCCTCCACCATCGCCAGGCCGATGCGGTCCTTGACCGAGCCGAGCGGGTTGAAGAACTCCAGCTTGAGCGCGAGGCGAGCGTCGAGACCCTCCTCCGCCTCCAGGCGCGGCAGGCGCACCAGCGGCGTGCCGCCGACCGTGTCGAGGATGCTGTCGTAGATCCGTCCGCGCGGCGCCATGCGCGGCGGCACGGCCGGGACGTCGTGGCCGCCCGGCGTCTCGCGGTCGCGCAGGGCGGTGGTCTGCCGCGGAAATGCGTTCATCTGGCGTGACATCCGGCCCGAGTTGGCACATGTCTCGGACTGCGTCTTGCGAGCGGTCCGGGGCCGCGACCGTGGGTCGGGCGGGCCCGTGCGTGGGAAGCAAGAGGGGCGTGGGGAGGGAGATGGGGATGCTGGTGCGCCGCGACAGGGCGATGGTGGCCGTGCTCATCATGCTCGATGTCGGGTTCCACGCCGGGCGCGGCAGCACGGTGAGCGCCGCCGAGATCGCCGAGCGCGCCGGCCTGGCGCGGCGCGGCATCGAGCCGCTGCTGCAGGCGCTGTCGCGCTCCGGCCTGCTGGAGAGCGTGCGCGGGCCGCGCGGCGGCTACCGTTTGGGACGCGCCCGGCGCGACATCTGCCTGTGCGACGTGGTGCGCACCGCGACCGCCGAGGACTCCTGCAGCGAGGACGGGCCGCGCGGCGAACTGCAGGACGCGGTGGTGGACAAGCTCTGGCATGAACTCGATGCCTCATTGTGCGAGCGGTTGCAGACGATGACGCTCGACGACCTGCTGCGCCGCGCAGAGGCAGCCGGGCTGCGCCGGCCGTTGGCGGAACCGATCAGCTTCTCTATATGATCGCCAAACCACGGTCGCAAGCCGTGGTTGCGGCAGATACGCTGACGCTCCCCGTGGAGTTCCGGCCGGCGCGGCCGGGCGGCGGGAGCGCCGCGCAGCACGGGGCTTGCCATGACCATCCAGCTTGGGCAGATCGCGCCGGACTTCGAGCAGGACAGCACGCGGGGGCGCATCCGGTTCCACGACTGGCTCGGCGGCTCCTGGGCGGTGCTGTTCAGCCACCCGCGCGACTTCACGCCGGTCTGCACCACGGAGCTGGGCGTGGTGGCGCGGCTCGGCCCGGAGTGGCGGCGGCGCAACGTCAAGGTGATCGGCCTGTCCGTGGACCCTTCCGAGCGCCACGCCGCCTGGGAGGCCGACATCGCGGAGACCCAGGGCTCAATCGTGGACTTCCCGATGATCGCCGACCAGGACCGCAGGGTGGCCACGCTGTACGGCATGGTGCACCCCGACGCGGACCCCGCGGTCACGGTGCGCACAGTGTTCGTGATCGACCCGGCGAAGAGGGTGCAGCTCACGCTGTGCTACCCGCCGAGCGCCGGGCGCAACTTCGACGAGGTGCTGCGGGTGCTCGACAGCCTGCAGCTCACCGATGCCCACAAGGTGACGACGCCTGGCAACTGGACACAGGGGGAGAGGGTCATCATCTCCCCGGCAGTGTCGGACGAGGACGCGGCAAGGCGCTTCCCGCAGGGGTGGGTCACGCTGAAGCCCTACCTGCGGATGGTGGAGCAGCCGGGACTGCCGGCGGCAGTGAGCAAGGAAGGTTGAGGCTCTGCCTCAAACTCCGCCAAAGGCTCGCCTTTGGAATCCACTTGCTTAGGTAAATCGGTTTCCAAAGGCCTTGGCCTTTGGCGGGTCTGGGCGGAGCCCAGCCTTGCTTTCTGAATTTTAACGGCGTGGCCGGCTTCCCGGCGCGAACGGATCGGAGGCGGCGATGGCCGAGGCGAAGCTTTCCGCGGTGGAGCACCTGAAGCTGGCGAGCCACGGCCTGCGCGGCCGGCTGGCGGAGGAGCTGGCGGAGGGCGGCCTCCAGGTCAGCGAGGACGCCTACAACCTGCTCAAGTTCCACGGCAGCTACGAGCAGTTTGATCGCGACACGTCGACGCCGCGCAAGCAGGCGGGGCTGGAGAAGGAGTATCAGTTCATGCTGCGCGTCCGCATGCCCGGCGGGCAGATGACGGCCGCGCAGTATCTCGGGCTGGACCGGCTGGCCGACGACCGGGCGAACTCGACGCTGCGCATCACCACGCGCCAGGGCATCCAGTTCCACGGCATCCTCAAGGGCGACCTCAAGCCCGCCGTCGCCGCGATCAACCACACCCTGCTCAGCACGATGAACGCCTGCGGCGACGTGAGCCGCAACGTGATGGCGACCCCTGCCCCGCGGCGCGACGCGCAGCACCTGCGGCTGCACGCCGACGCGCGGATGCTGGCCGACGCGCTGCGGCCGCGCTCGCGGGCATACTACCAGATCTTCATGGACGAGCTGCCGGACCCGCGTGTCGACGAAACCGAGGCGCTGTATGGCGAGACCTACCTGCCGCGCAAGTTCAAGATCGGCCTGGTGGTGCCGTCGGACAACACGGTGGACGTGCTGAGCAACGACCTCGGGCTGGTCGCGGTGTTCGACGACGAAGGGCGTGGCGACACCCTGCTCGGCTACAACTTCATGCTCGGCGGCGGCCAGGGCATGACGCACAACAACGCCCGCACCTTCCCGCGCCTGGCGACGCCGGTGGCGTTCGTGCCGGCGGCCGACCTGCTGCGCGGCGTGGAGGCGGTGATCCGGCTGCAGCGCGACCACGGCGACCGCACCAACCGGCGGCGGGCGCGGCTCAAGTATGTCGTGGCGGACCAGGGGCCGGAGTGGGTGGCGCGCACGCTCGCCGAGTACTACGGGGCCGAGATGGAGCCGGCGCGCGCGCTGCCGCCGCTGCGGGTGCCGGAGCTGCTCGGCTGGCACGAGCAGGGCGACGGGCTGTGGTGGCTCGGCGTGCCGGTGCCGTCGGGGCGGATCGCGGACCACGAGGGCGGTGCGCGCATCCGCACCGCGCTGCGCGAGGCGGTCGAGCGATTTGGCTGCGATCCGGTGATGACGCCGCAGCAGGACGTGCTGCTGACCAACCTGCGCGGCGAGGACCGCGCGGCGCTCGACGCGCTGCTGCGCGGGCACGGCGTGGTGGCGGCCGAGGCGATGAGCTCGTTCGCGCGCTTCGCCCTGGCGTGCCCGGCGCTGCCGACCTGCGGGCTCGCGCTGACCGAGGCGGAGCGGGTGCAGCCGGAGTTCGTCGCCGGGATTGACGCCGTGCTGGCGCGGCACGGGCTGTCAGGGCGCCAGATCAGCCTGCGGATCACCGGGTGCCCGAACGGATGCTGCCGTTCCTACTCGGGCGACATCGGCATGGTCGGGCGGATGCCGGGGTTCTACGCGCTCTACGTCGGCGGCGACTTCGAGGGCACGCGGCTGTCGTTCAAGCTGCTGGAGAAGGTCGCGGCGGCGGAGGTGGTGCCGACGCTCACGCCGCTGCTGGCGGCCTGGGCGGCGCAGGGCGCGGCGGACGAGGGGTTCGGGGACTTCTGCACCCGGGTCGGGCTGGACGGGCTGCTGGCGATGCTGCCGCGGGCGGAGTCGGTGGCGGCGTAGGCAAGGTTGAGGCTCTGCCTCATTCGCCAAAGGCTCGCCTTTGGAATCCACTCCTTAGAAAAGCCGGTCCAGGGGGGGCTTCCCCCCTGGCGGGTCTGGGCAGAGCCCAGCCTTGCTTCCTACCTGCTATTTCGTCGGCGGAGCCGGGTGGCCCGACGTGTAGGCCTGGCCCACCGGGGTCACGACCACGGTCAGGTGCAGCAGGCTGTCCACCTTCGTGGTGCGCAGGCGGATGATGAAGCTGTCGTTGCCGACGAAGCCGCGGGTCGGCGTGTAGTCGATGTCGGTCTTGTTGCCCACGGTATGGATCAGCGGCTTGCCGTGCGTGGGCGGGGCGGTCACCAGGCCGACCTCGAACGGGCGCCCGGACTGGTCGGACAGGGCGGCGGCGCAGAATCCACCGTCGTTGGTCACCGTCATCGTGGTGGTCGACTCGCCGCCGTCGTGCAGCACGATCGGCGTGACCTCGCAGGCGCGGGCCGGGACGCGGCCGTAGAGGTCAGGCGAGGGCGCCGCCTCCTCGACGATGCCGGGCTTGGGCGCACAGCCCTGCAGCGACGCAACCCCCACCAGGGCCGCCGAAAGAGCGAGCCGAATCCTTGCGCCTGTCACGTTGCCTGTCTCCACTGCCCGGCCTGTCGCCCGCGGAGGCGCATGGCCTGCACCCCTCCGGCGGCGACACCGATAGCCCGGCGCGGCGGCGAGGGATAGGTGGCGTGGCCGACCTCCCGACCGGATTTACCGGAGGGTGCGAGCCGCGCTAAAGGCAGGCCGCGCAGGATGCGGCGCCGGCGCAACAGCGGCGTCGCAACGTCGATCGTGGGGCGACTTTGTTGTTGCATTTCCTTGTCGTAGGCGGCCTAGCTCGCGCAAAGCTTCATGGTGGCGGCCCGACCAGCGGGCGCTGCACCTGTCTCGCTTCTGGGAGATCTCCATGCGTATCCTGATGTCCGGCCTGCTCGCCGCCGGCCTGCTGGGCAGCCAGCTCGCCACCGCCGCCGAGCAGTGCGCACGCCCGGCCGACCGCACCGCGTTCGACATGCAGGGCCTGAAGAGCGAGCTGATGGTCACGGCACTGTCGTGCGGCGTGCAGCCTCGGTACAATGCGTTCATTACCCGGTTCCGCACCGACCTTGGCGTGGAGGAAAAGGCGCTGAACACCTACTTCTCGCGCTCCTATGGCCGTTCCGGGCAGAAGGCGCATGACGACTACGTGACGCAGCTCGCCAACGAGCAGAGCAGCGACGGCCTGAAGGCCGGCACCGCGTTCTGTGCCCGCAATGTCGGCATGTTCGACGAGGTGCAGGCGCTGCGCGGGGTGTCCGAGGTGTCGAGCTACGTGACCGGCAAGGACATCATCCAGCCCGTGTCGCTGCAGGAGTGCGGCACCGGCGAGACGACCGGGCGAGCGGGCGTGCACCAGGTCAGCGCCAAACGCAGCGTGACGCACCACAAGAAGTAGGCTGTGGCGAAGGCCTTGCGTGCGGGCTTTGGAAAGCAAGCAAGGCTGGGCTCGCCCAGACTCGCCAAAGACCAAGGCCTCCGGACACCGATTTACTTAAGTGAAGCCGGTCCAGGGGCGCTGCCCCTGGCGGAGTTTGAGGCAGAGCCTCAACCTTGCTTGGTCTCCTACCCGATGCCCAGGCCTAGTGCAGGATGATCTCGACGCGCCGGTTCTGCGGCTCGCGCACACCCTGCGCGGTCGGCACCAGGGGGCTTGCCTCGCCGTAGCCGTGAATGGCGATTTCGGACTTCGCCACGCCGTCGTGGATCAGCTCAGCCTCAACGCTCTCGGCGCGGCGGGCGGACAGGCGCTGGTTGTAGGCGGCGGTGCCGGAGAGATCGGTGTAGCCGTTGACCTCGATTCGGGTGGTCTGCACGCGGGTGGAGGCTTGCGCCGCCTCGGAGATGATCTGGCGGGCGCGGCTGGTCAGGTCGGCGCGGTCCCAGTCGAAGAACACCAGGTAGGTGCGAGCAGCGGCAGGCAGCGCCGGCCGCGACACCGCGACTGCAGGGGGCGCGGCCGGTCCGGGCGGGTTGAACTCATAGCGCAGCCCGACCAGGAAGCTGTGGTTGTAATCCGAGGTGATGTCGACGTTGCCGCGCGCGACGCCCTGCGCACGCCGGCCGAAGCTGCCTTGGGTGCCCGACGAGCCGGCATTGAACTGCTCCGGGCCGAGCACGCTCATGAAGCGGTACTCCGCTGTCAGCGACAGGCCTGGCACGTAGGAGACCGGGAAGGCGGTGCCGAAGATCCCCTGGTAGGCCACGTTGCCGTAGGTGCCGCTGGCGCTCTCCGCGAAGTTCGCGTTGGTGGCGATGGCCTGCACGTGGTCCCAGCGGGTCCAGCTGTAGCCGGCGCCGGCGCCGAAATACGGGTAGATCCAGTTGAAGCCGATATCCATGTCGAACAGGGCGTTGATCATGACGCCGTAGTTCTGCTGCTCGCCACCGGCGCGCGTGGGGTAGGGCGTGCCGAGGAAATGCTGCACCCCGTTGGTGCGCCACGCACCCTCAGCCTCCACACGCAGGCCGTTGCCGAAGCCGTAGCCGGCACTGCCGAGCGCCACAGCGCCGACGTCGAATCGCTCCTTGCCGCCCGGGAACTCCGGCGACAGGCGCACGGTCTCGTCCTGCAGCACGTTCCCGCCGCCGCCCGCGCCGACATACAGGCCGCTCACCGGCTGCGCGGACGCGGTCCCGGCCAGCAGGAACGGCGCGCCGAGAAGAGTTGCAGACACCAGCGCGACGCGCAGCCTCATCAGAACTCTCCAGTGGTCAATCCGGCACCATATGCCTTGGTCGCCCTGCGGTAGCGTGGCGGATCGCGTTCGGCCACACCAAGGAATTGTCGCCACCGTGTTTTCGAATGTTTGTGGCCACGCCGCCACAGCATTGAACGAGGAAGGGCGCCGCGCGGCGCCCTTCCGGTCTCATAGCCGGCGCAGGAACAGGCCCCGAACCAGGGAGCCGCTCCACCCGCCGCATGGTGGTCGCGGTCAGTGCAGGATGATCTCGACGCGGCGGTTCTGCGGCTCGCGCACACCCTGCGCGGTGGGAACCAGCGGGTTGCTCTCGCCGTAGCCATGGATGCCGATCTCGCCGCGCGGCACGCCGTCGCGGACCAGCTCCGCCTCCACGCTCTGGGCACGGCGGATCGACAGGCGCTGGTTGTAGGCGGCGGTGCCGGAGAGGTCGGTGTAGCCGTTGACCTCGATGCGCGTGGTCTGCACGCGGGTCGAAGCAGTGGCGGCCTCGCGGATGATCTGGCGGGCACGGCTGGTCAGGTCGGCGCGGTCCCAGTCGAAGAACACCAGGTAGGTGCGGGCCGGCGTCACCGGCGGCGTCGCCACCGGGGCGGGCGCGGGGGGCGGCGGCGGCGGGGCAGCGTTGAAGGCGTAGCGGATACCGATCAGGCCGGCGTTGTCCGAGAGGCCGTCGGTGCGGATGCGGATGCCATGCTCGAACCGCGGGGCGAAGTACTGGCCGTTGAAGTCGACCACGCCGGGCGTCCTCACATAGCGATACTCTGCCGTGACCGCGAGGCCGGGCACCTCGGCAATGTTGTAGGCCAGGCCGGCGATGCCCTGCACCGCGAAGTTGCCGCCCGAGCCGGTGGAGCGCGCGTAGAACGGCGCGGGGGCGCCGGAGGAGAAGCGCATGTTGTTCATCTTCGCCTGCTCGTAGCCGGCGCCGACGCCCAGGTAAGGAGCAAGCCCCAGCGCGCCGAGGGGCGACAGGTCGAAGTCGTAGAGGACGTTGACGAAGCCGCCGTACTGCTGCTCCTCGCCTCCGGCGGAGTAGAAGCCGACGTGGCTGAGCTTGTTCTGGCGGAAGTCGCCCTGGATCTCGGCGCGCAGGCCGTTGCCGAACCCGTAGCCGACGCTGCCGCTGAACACCGGGCCGACTTCGGTGCGGATCGAGCTGCTGCGCCCGCCGAGGGGGGCGCCCGGGCGGCCCACCGCCCCGGCCGGGAAGCTGGAGCTGCGCAGGCCCTGGTCATCCAGCACATTGGCGCCGGCGCCGGCGCCAATGTACAGGCCGCTCACCGGCTGCGCCAGGGCGGCGACCGGGGCCGCCAGGATGCTCGCCGCCAGAAGCGCGTTGCGGAGCGTCATGGTTCAGTCTCCTCGTGGGCGATGCCCGTGTTCACACGCGGCGGGGGTCGGTGCCAGCCGCCGCGGCAGTCACCCGTTGCAGGCCAATATGACGCATCGGGGCTGGCCGTGGGAGACGCCTGTGGCGGATTGCCGACGAATGTGTCCGCGTTGCAACAGCGGGTGCGCAGTTCCGCCACAGTCCTGTCACGTTCAGCCAAGCTCAGGCGATCCTCGCATCGAACGGCGGCAGCAGGTCGGGGGCGTCGAACTCGACCACCCACAGGTCGGGGTCGTTGCCCACCTGCCTGGCGATGTAAGAGTCGGCGGTCGCGTCGTCCACCGGGTCGGCGCCGGTGCCGCGCATCCACCCCGCGCCGCCGTCGGGCAGCCGCACCTGGCTGAGCACGCACAGCCCGTCGCGACCACGCAGCACCGTGAGGATGCCGCCGGCGTCCTCGTCGCCGCGGCGCAGCACCGCGCCCGAGCGGCCGCCCAGGTCTGCCAGGCGCAGCGCGGCGCGCACCCACAGCCCTGCCTTCAGCCTCGGCTCACCCATTGGCGCGTCTCCTATTGCGGACTGGTCGACACAGGCGGCATGGCGGAGGCAGGAAGCAAGCAAGGTTGAGGCTCTGCCTCAAACTCCGCCAAAGGCTCGCCTTTGGAATCCATTCCTTAAGCGAAGCAGGTCCAGGGGGGCTCCCCTTGGCGGGTCCCCGCTTCCAGGCATGGGGCAGAGCCCTGGCCCTGTTTCCTGCCCGGCCGCCGTGTCGCGATGTTGCAACGCCCGCACGCGCCGCGCATCCTCTACAACCTGGAATAGCCGCCCGGACGATCTGCGGGCGCAGCGGGAGCGCGACCGACCCATGGACACTGTGACGCCAGAGACGCCCGAGCTGCCGCCCGCCGACTCGCCGGATCGCCGCGCGCCGCCCGATCCCGTGGCAGAGTTCCGCAGCCGTATCCTCGACCGCCTCACCTACGAGGTCGGCAAGGATCCCGAGACCGCCAGCGAGCGCGACTGGTTCGTGGCGATCGCGCTGGCCACGCGCGACAGCGTGGTCGACGGCTGGATCGCCTGCAACCGCGAGGCCGCCCGCACCGGGGCCAAGCGGGTGTACTACCTCTCGCTCGAGTTCCTGATCGGCCGCCTGCTGTTCGACGCGCTCGGCAACCTTGGCATCCTGAAACTGGCGCGCGAGGCGTTGTCCGGGCTGGGCGTCGACCTCGACCGCGTCAGGCTGCAGGAGCCGGACGCGGGGCTGGGCAACGGCGGGCTCGGCCGACTGGCGGCATGCTTCATGGAAAGCATGGCCACGCTGCGCATCGCCGCCTACGGCTACGGCATCCGCTACGAGCACGGCCTGTTCCGCCAGACCATCGAGGGCGGCGTGCAGCACGAGCTGCCCGACGACTGGCTGGCGTTCGGCAACCCCTGGGAGTTCGAGCGCGCCGAGGCCAGCTACGGCGTCGGCTTCGGCGGCCACGTCTCCGCCACCCGCGGCGAGGCCGTGCCGGGCACCGACGACGCCGAGGCGGTGCGCTACGCCTGGCACCCGGCGGAGACGATCTCCGCGGTGGCGTACGACACGCCTGTGGTGGGCGGCGGCGGCGGCGTGGCCACGCTGCGGCTGTGGTCGGCGCGCGCCAAGGCGAAGCTGCGGCTGGACGACTTCAACCGCGGCGACCACGTCGGCGCGCTGGCGGAGCGCACCCGCATGGAGGCGATCTCGCGCGTGCTCTACCCCGGCGACGAGAGCGCGGCCGGCCAGGAGCTGCGCCTGCGCCAGGAGTTCTTCTTCGCCTCCGCCTCGCTGCAGGACCTGATCGCACGCCACATGCAGCAGTTCGGCGACATCCGCAGCCTTCCCGACAAGGTGGCGATCCAGCTCAACGACACCCACCCGGCGATCGCGGTGGCCGAGATGATGCGCCTGCTGCTCGACCGCTTCGCCCTCGGCTGGGACGAGGCGTGGCGCATCACCGTGGCGTGCTTCAGCTACACCAACCACACCCTGCTGCCCGAGGCCCTGGAGATGTGGCCGGTGCCGCTGATGGAGCGATTGCTGCCGCGTCACATGCAGATCATCTACCTGGTCAACGCCCGCCACCTCGACAGCCTGCGCGAGGCGGGGCGCGGCCAGGAGGGGTTCGTGGCCGCGATGTCGCTGATCGACGAGCAGAACGGGCGGCGCGTGCGCATGGGCCACCTCGCCTTCCTGGGCAGCCACAAGGTCAACGGCGTCTCCGCCCTGCACACCGACCTGATGCGGCGCACCGTGTTCGGCGACCTGCACTCGATCCTGCCGGAGCGCATCACCAACAAGACCAACGGCATCACCTTCCGCCGCTGGCTCCACTACGCCAACCCCGGCCTGACCAGCCTGCTGGTGGAGACGCTGGGTCCGCGCGTGCTGGCCGACCCGGAGGCGCTGCTGGGGCTGGAGGCGCACGCCGACGACGCGGCGTTCCAGAACCGCTTCGCGCTCCAGCGTCGCGAGCGCAAGGCGGCGTTGACGCGCCTGGTCGTCGAGCAGATGAACCTCTCGCTCAATCCCGAGGCGATCTTCGACGTGCAGATCAAGCGACTGCACGAGTACAAGCGGCAGTTGCTCAACATCCTGCACACCGTGGCGCTGTACGACGCGATCCGCTCGCGCTCCACGCACGACTGGGTGCCGCGGGTGAAGATCTTCGCCGGCAAGGCGGCGCCGGGCTACCACCAGGCCAAGCTGATCATCCGCCTCGCTCACGACGTGGCGCAGGTGGTCAACACCGACCCCACGGTGCGCGACCTGCTCAAGGTGGTGTTCCTGCCGAACTACAGCGTCAGCCTGGCGGAGACGCTGATCCCGGCGGCCGACCTGTCCGAGCAGATCTCGACCGCGGGCATGGAGGCGTCGGGCACCGGCAACATGAAGCTGGCGCTCAACGGGGCGCTGACCATCGGCACGCTGGACGGCGCCAACGTCGAGATCCGCGAGCGCGTGGGGGCGGAGAACATCTTCATCTTCGGCATGACCGCGGCCGAGGTGCAGGCGCGCCAGCAGGGCGGCTACGACGCGCGTGCGGCCGTGGCGGCGTCGCCGGCACTGGCCGAGGTGCTGGAGGCGGTGCGCAACGGGGCGTTCTCGCCGGGCGAGCCGGACCGCTACCGCGCCCTGGTGGACGACCTGCTGGCCCACGACCGGTTCTTCGTCACCGCGGACTTCGACGCCTACTACGACGCGCACGGCCAGGTGGCGGACCGGTGGCGCGACCAGCGGGCGTGGTGGCGCTCGGCGATTCTGAACACCGCGCGGATCGGGTGGTTCTCGTCGGACCGTACCATCCGCGAATACGCGGGCGAGATCTGGAACGTGCCGGTGGGCTGAGAGGCCTGCAAGCAAGGTTGAGGCTCTGCCTCATCCGCCAAAGGCTCGCCTTTGGAGTCCATCATTTAAGGGAAGCCGGTCCAGGGGGGGCTCCCCCCCTGGCGGGTCTGGGCAGAGCCCAGCCTTGCCTGCTGCCTCAGCGCTTCGTTCGGCTTGCCGGTGCCGTGGCGGGCAGGTCCTCCTCCAGGATCGTGAGGTGCACGGAGTAGGACACCTCGCCGTCGTCGGTGTCGCGGTGCAGGGTGCCGATCACCTCGTCGCCGGCCGTCACCTCCACCGATGCTCCGGCGCGCTTCGGCAACACCACGGCGACGCGCTGGCTCCCGAGCAGCGTGCGCAGATAGGCCTGCACGCGGTCGCAGTCGGATCTTGTCATTCCCGGGTTGCCCCTACACCACAGTTCACCGGCCCCAACGCCGGACGGTGCGATTGGTCCCCGCGACGATGGCGCGCCCGGGTCGCACGCACCGGCCGGGCCTCGTAGCCAACGCCGCCGCGTTCGGCTGGAGGCGGCAGGCGGCAGCAGGAAAGGTTGAGGCTCTGCCTCAAACTCCGCCAAAGGCTCGCCTTTGGAATCCATTACTGTAGTAAATCGGTGTCCAGAGGCCTTGGACTTTGGCGGGTCTGGGCGTAGCCGCCCAAAGGTTCCGGCGGCCCGCCTGGGCCGTTGGAAGGGGCAGCAAAGGGAGAGCCCAGACTTGCTTGCTGCCTTTTTGGAGAAAGCCTCGACACGGCGTGTCCGTTCCGCCGCTACAGCCCTGCCGCTGCCAGGATGCGCTTCCGCAGGGCCGCGTCGGGCAGCGGTCCGGAGCCGGCGGCGGCGTTGGCCGCCATGTGGCCGGGGCTGGCGGTGCCCGGGATCACGCAGGTCACCGCCTCGTGGGAGAGGACGTATTTCAGCGCGAGCTGCGACCAGGTGCGGCAGCCCAGCGCGGCGGCGAAGTCGGGCAGCACCTCGCGCTCCAGGCGGCGCACCAGCGAGCCCATGCCGAACGGCCGGTTGACCAGCACGGCGATGCCGCGCTCGGCCGCCAGCGGCAGCAGGCTGCGCTCGGCGGCGCGGTCAGCCACGGAGTAGTTGACCTGCACGAAGTCGATCGCCTCTGCCCGCATCACCGCCTCCAGCGCCGGCTGCTCGCCGGCCTTGAAGTGGGTGATGCCGATGTGGCGCACCCTGCCCTGCGCCTTCCATTCGCGCAGCGTCGGCAGGTGGGTGCGCCAGTCGACCAGGTTGTGGATCTGCACCAGGTCGAGCCGCGCCACGCCGAGCAGCGCCAGGGATTGCGTCATCTGGGCAAGCCCCGCCTCGCGGCCGTGGCACCAGACCTTGGTGGCGATGAACGCCCGGTCCCGATACGCCGGGTCCTGCGCGCAGAGCGACCCGATGCTCGCGCCGACCACCGCCTCCGCGCGCCCGTACATCGGCGAGCTGTCGACCAGCGTGCCGCCTGCGTCGAGCAGCGTCTGCAGCACGCCGCGCAGCGGCAGGCGTTCCCCGGGCGAGGCGCCGACGTTGAACGCGCGCCAGGTGCCGCAGCCGATCACCGGCAGCGCCTCGCCCGTGGACGGGATGGGCCGTGTCAGCATCCGAGGCATCTCCGGTGCAGTCTGCATGTCCTGCATCGTCTGGCGCCCTGGGCGCTGCCGGCTGCCGGGGTCTGCGTGCCGCTGGCAGGATGGGTGGCGTTTGCGGCGCTGTTGCAGGGAGAGGTCTGGCGGCGCAACGCCTGACGGGAAGCAAGGCTGGGCTCTGCCCAGCCCCCCCCAAAGGCCAAGGCCTCTGGACACCGATTTACTGAAGTAGTGGATTCCAAAGGCGAGCCTTTGGCGGAGTCCAGAGGCAGAGCCTCTGGCCTTCCTTGCTCATGCCGCCCGCTGCAGGTTGCGCTCGAACCAGATCGCCCCCAGCGACTCCGCCAGGTGCGCGATGTCCGCGTCGCTGTGCTGTGGCGAGGGGGTGATGCGCAGGCGCTCGGTGCCGCGCCGTGCATGGCGGCGAGCACGGCGGGGTGCTAGCCCATGCCCAGGTAGTCGTTGGAGCACCACACCGTGACCTCGCGGGTGGCCTCGCCCCCGTGTTGCATGGCGTCCTGGTGCAGCGTGGCGCGCGGCAGGTGCCCGGCGCGCGTTCCAGCTCCGCGAAGCGGCGGTAGTTGCCCTGTCGCTTGAGTCCATCGATGCCGACCTGGAAGAACTGCTCGTAGTGCATCGTGTCTCCGGTCCTTGTCGAGGGGTCAGCCGGCGGCGGCGGGGCAAGGCGTCGCGGCGCCGAGGCCAAGCGCGTCGGGCGTGGCGGCGCAGGCGACAAGGTCAGGCGTTGGTTGGGCCGAACGATACCGTGTTGATCGCGATGCGCGTGGAGGTGTCGCTCGGAGTGAGCCTGCCATCGTATAGCGCCGTCAACCGGTAAGGCAGGAGCCGATCTGCGCCCGGAGACTGGGCATCGCGGTGGCGTGGGGCCTGCTCCCCGTTGCAGGGGCCCTGGCACCCGGGCTTTCCGTATGGCTTACGACGCCTGTCGGCCTGGCGCTGGGCCGGGCGTGCAGCGCGCTACCGGGGCGCCTCGGGCCAGCGATTGGTGAAGCGACCTCGCGTCTGGCGTCTCCTGCAAGAGGCCGCCGTGGTTTGTGGGCGCGGCGGTCACGCCGCGGGCCTGGCGAGCGGATCGCGGCGCCAGCAGCACTGTGCAGTCCCGGTGCGCACGGCGTCATGACGCTGAACAACCCCGGGTCGATCAAGGGCGACCAGCAGACTGGGCTGAGCTTCCTGCCCGCCCGGCTTGGGACAGAGCACGTCTGCCACCTTGGCCTGCATGGTGCCAGCAAGGCCACAGGCCATGGCCGTCACGTCGCGCATTTCGTGGGAAATCTAGGACGCGCCGTGTGACGGGCGCGCCGCCGGCTGCGCGTTTTACGCCGCCTGCCAGGCAAAGCCGAAATGCTGCAGCTTGTCAGCCAGAGACCTTCGGAAATCGCCTCCTCAAATCATGGCGTCAAAAGGAGAGCCGTTGGCTGCCAAGGCAGAGCCTCGACCATGTCTGACCTAGCGGCTCCGCGAGGACGCTGCCTCTGTTACGCCTTGGACTGCGCGAGGTAGGCGTGCACAAAATCCGGGAGATGGCTGCCAAGCCAGTCGCCCATCTCCTGCTCCTCCTTCATCGACAGCTCCAGCACCGCACGGTCCCCCGCGGCACCTGCCGCCTCCGCCATTGTCATCAGCACCTTGTAGGAGCCGATCTCGTATGCCTTGAAGCCCACGGCGGCGAGGACGTTCTTCAGCACCTCGTCGTCCGCCGTCGCGTGGGCGAAGCCGGCCACGGTCGCCACTGTGCCGGTCACCGCTTCCTTGACCAGGGACTTGCTGGTGCCGTGCTTGGCCAGCAGGTCGTCCAGACGCGCGGCCTGGGTGATGGACCGCTCCTTGTCCTGCTGCATCCGCGTGTGCAACTCGGGATACGGGGTCATCCGGGGCAGCTCGTTCTGAATGGTCCCGATCGCCTGGGTCTCGACCGCATGCTGGTTGCGGAGTCCGGTCAGATAGACCTGCATCGCCACGCTTGAGCCACTCATCTTGCACCTCGTTCCACGATGCAGCGTCAACGATGCTCGCGCACCGCAGATGCAGGCCGCGCCATCAGAATAGGTTGAACTTGCGATCGGGCGACGAGGCTACACTTAACGTCGCCAATTTCGCCCGCCGATGTGCGGACACTCCCGATGCGGTTCAGCGCGGTGCCACGGGTGCAGGCTGCTGCCGGGTTGGGAAGTGGCACCCTGCTCGTGGGAAGCGGGCGATGCAGGCACTCAGGCTTCGTCGGCATCCGCAGCAGGGGGGCGAGCGGAAGGACGGCAGCGCACGCCGCGGCCATGGCCCGGAAGGCGGCGGCCGGGATCACCGGCCGGTGGGCAAGCAAGGCTAGGCTCTCCCTCCGCTGCCATTCCAACGATCCAAGCGGACCGTCGGAACCTTTGGCAGCTCCGTTCAGACCCGCCCCTGCTTCAAGGCGGGGGCGAGCCGCCCCTGGACCGGCTTGACTGAAGGAGTGGATACCAAAGGCGAGCCTTTGGCCGATGAGGCAGAGTCTCAACCTGCCTTGCCGTTCACCAATCGAGGACGCCCTGGCGCCGTCCTGAATCCAGGGCGTCCTACAGGCGGGCGTGCGCAGCGGCCAGGGTCGCGACGGCCGCCTGCAGGCAGGCCAGCGTGCGTCTGGCCGCCGCCAGCGCCGCGGCGTCCGGGTCGGCGGTGTCGCCGATCTGCTGCTCCAGGTCGGCGGCGTCCTTGCCGAGGCTGTCCCAGACCTCCTCGATGCGGGCCTGGGCCGCGGACGCGCTCATGTCCGGCTCGTCGGCCCAGGCCGCGACGATGCGGCCCACGGCCTCCGCGATCCGCGCCTGGGACGCGCCGCCCGTCGCCAGTCGGCCGAGCTGATCCAGGGCGGCCTCGGTGGGGGAAAGCGGGGTCGGGTCCATCCAGAGCCTTTGACGTGCCGCCACCGTCCGGGGTGTCTGCGGGGAGGGCTCGCGGATGCTGGACGCGGCGCCCGACGAGTTCAAGCGAAGGCCCCCGGCATGGGCGCAAGGCAGTAAGCAAGGCTGGGCTCTCCCTCCGCTGCCATTCCAATGACCCAAGCGGGTCGTCGGAACCTTTGGCAGCTCCGCCCAGACCCGCCAGGGGGAAAGCTCCCTTGGACCGGCTTTACCTAAACAAGTGGATTCCAAAGGCGAGCCTTTGGCGGAGTTTGAGGCAGAGCCTCAACCTTCCCTCCTGCCTCCGACAGACCAGCCACAAGCGTCAGTCCAGGCGCGTGACGGGATCGCCGGGCCGCACCATGCCCTCGGCGAGCACCGCGGCGTAGACGCCGGCGCGGCCCTCGTGCCGCTGTCCCACGCACTTCAGGATCTCCCCATCCAGCACGGCGGTGTCCGGGTCCAGGGCGATCATCTTGCAGCGCGGGTCACGGTCCAGGACCGCCACCGTCGCCCGCTCGCCCAGGCGCAGGGTGCGGCCGACGAACCCGTCCTCCGCGAAGCCCGGCGCATCGGCGAGGTCGAGGACCACGTTGGCGCGGAAACGGCGCGCCTCAACGGCCAGCCCGGTCTCCGCGCCGACCTGGCGCGCCGTCTGCACCGACAGCAGCGACACCGGGCGGCAGTCCGTCATCGCGTGGTGCGAGTGCAGCAGGCTCAGCACCTGCCCCTCCCGCGCACCCTGGCCCAGCCACTCCGCCAGGGCGGGATCGTCGAGGGCGAGGCGCTCGCCGGAGGGCAGCGACACCTTGATCGCCGCGTCCTCCGCGCTGCCGTAGACCGGGGTGAGGCCGGGCGGGGCCGCCTGCGCCTCGGCGAGGTTGGGCGGCGCCGCCATGCGGTCGGGGTGCAGGAACGCCGGGCGGCACAGCAGCATCTGCTCGCGCTCGCGCGCGGTGAGGTAGGGGAAGCGCGGGTGCGCGAGCGAGCTGTGGAACGCGTGGATGCGATCGCCGTACACGCCGGCATAGCCCAGAAAGGCGAAGGGCAGGCGCTCGCCGGCCATGCTCTTCACCGGGTAGCGCCAGACGCTCTCGACCTGGCCGACCTGGGTCATGGCGTCACCGGCGTGCGAGGGGCGCGGAGGCGGGAGTCGCCGGCATGACGTGATCCTCCAGGACGGGCAGCATCAGGGCTTGTATCAACGGCCTTTCGGAGTGGCCGGGCAAGCAAGCAAGGTTGAGGCTCTGCCTCAAACTTCGCCAAAGGCTCGCCTTTGGAATCCACTACTTAAGTAAAGCCGGTCCAGGGGCGGCTCGCCCCTGGCGGGTCTGGGCAGAGCCCAGCCTTGCTTCCTGACAGGTCGCCATCAGGGGCTGTTGCTTTCGGTGCTCCCACTTACGTCGGCACCGCCAGGATACGCCGGAACAGCGGCACGGCCAGCAGTAGCACCAGGGCCGCCGCCCCGATCAGGCCCGCGTGGAGCAGCCAGAAGCGTTGCGCCGGCATCGTCGCCAGCAGCCCCGCGAGCCAGCTCACCAGCAGGTTGGAGAGGAAGAGGTGCAGCGCGTAGGCGTTGACCACCGTGGCCCCCAGGCCGCGCGGCGCGGCGCGGGAGTAGAGCGCTAGGCCCACCGGGTAGAGGTTGGAGAAGCCGACGTCGTTGACGACGTGGAACGCCAGCCCCCAGCCCAGCCCGACCCGGTGCCCTCCCGCCACGCGGGCGGAGGCCGCGGCCAGGATCAGCGGCGCCAGCGCCAGGATCACAGCGCCCACCGCCATCTTGGCCAGCTCGTGCGGCTCGCGCCACCGCCTGGCCCAGGCGCGCCAGAACAGCATCGAGCCCAGCAGGGTGGGGACGCCGACCAGGGCGTCCAGCGACAGCAGCCAGCTCACCGGCATGGTCCTGCCGCCGAAGACGAGCGCGTAGCTGTCGCGCCCCCACACCAGGTAGGCGTTGAAGATCTCCATGTTGCCCACCGAGGCGACGGCCAGCACCGGCAGCAGCGCGCCCAGCGCCGCCATCGCCTGCCACTCCCGACCCGTGAGCCGCGCCGGCGCCGCGCCTCTGCCCTGGCGCGGCCGTGGCGTCTCCGGCGGCAGCAGGCGGCGCCCGGCCAGGTAGGTCGCCAGCCCGAGCAGCATCCCGACGCCCGCGGCGGCGAAGCCCCAGTGCCAGTCGTAGGACTCGCCCAGCGTGCCGCACACCAGCGGCGCCAGGATGACGGCGATGCTCGTCGACAGCGAGTAGAGCTGGAAGGCGTCGGCACGGCGCATGTCGCCCGGCCCGTACAGCGCGCCGACCTGCGCCTTGAGGCTGCCGGCCAGGCCCATGCCCGCGACCAGGCAGGCCAGGGCGATCAGGAAGCACGCCTCGAACGCCATCAGGAAGTGGCCCGCGGTCATCAGCGCGGCCCCCAGCACCACGGTGCGGGTGCGGCCGAGCAGGCGGTCTGCCACCAGGCCGCCCAGGATCGGCGTGGCGTAGATGAGCGCCGCGTAGAGCCCCATGACGGCGGCGGCCAGCGCCTCGATGCCGAGCGGCCCGTAGACGGCGCCAAGTGCGGCACGGAACGGGCCGAAGCCCAGCACGCGCTCGACATGGCCCGGCTGCAGCAGCCGGCCGGTCATATAGAGCACCAGCAGCGACTGCATCCCGTAGAACGAGAAGCTGACCCAGGCCTCAGCGCCCGCCAGGATGCCGAGCGCGCGCGGATGGCCGAAGAAGGCGCGGTCCGAAGGTGCGTTCGTCATTGTCCCGGTCGTCACGACGCCGTCCGGGTTGCGGGCCGTCCGCAGCGGTCGCGCGGCGGCCCGGGGACGCATCGGCTTGCGCGTGTCGCACGGCCGGTCACGGCGCGGCGTTCCCGATGCGCGCGAGGTCCAGCACGCCCTTGGCGCCCCAGCCCTTCGTGCCTGGCGGCACCTCCGGGCGGAACTGCTCGTAGAGGCGGAAGCCGGTCCGGTTCAGCTCCGCCGGCGGGAGCGAGTCGGCCAGCGCCTCCATCGCCCTGCGCACCGCCGGCAGGTGGTCGCCGAACGCCTTTTCGACGTAGGCGCGCGCGGCCTGCGGCGAGGCCGCCTTGTCGTGGTCCAGGGCATGGTCGCTGCCCGCCCGCTCCACGACCGGCACCTCGCGCCCGAGCAGGCGTACCGTGCGTGCCGCCTGCTTCGGTGCGGCGGGTTTTTCCGTGTGCTCGCCCCTGTCCTCCAGGCCGATCGAGCGCGCCTTGACGCGGGCGCTCGCCCCGGCCACGGCGCGGCCCAGGGTGATCGCCGCGTCCTCGTCATGCCCGAGGCGCTCGGCGACGATCGCCGCCCACAGGGTGAGCACCGGCGCACGGTTCACCCGGATCACGCCCTCGTCGTCTGCCATCCATCCTCCTCGCCAATCCTGTGCCCTCGACCCTTCGAGGCGTGCTGCCGGCTCAACGGCATCATGCCGGACCGCGCCTCGATGCCAACGGCAGCGTTCGCCGGGGTTCCGCGGGCGTCTCCGGGAGCCCACGATGCCATCGTGCCTGCGCCGAGTCGCACGCGGCCGGACTTCGGCGGCAGGCTTCGTGGATCGGGAGGGCGAACGATGATGCGAGGCAGCGTGGCGCGGTTCGCGTGGCCGGGCGGACGGCGATGATCGGCGCGCCGCCTGTCGTGCCGGAGCTGGACGTGTCGGACCTCGCGCGGTCGCTGGCCGCCTACGAGGGCGTGCTCGGCTTCGAGTGCCGCGTGACCCGGCTCGAGGAACGCTTCGCCTACCTGGTGCGCGAGGGCGCGCACCTCATGCTGCAGGAAGCGGCCGGCCCGGGGCGGCGCTTCCGCACGGCGCCGCTCGCCCCTCCGTTCGGCCGCGGCGTCAACCTGCAGATCGAGGTGTCCGACGTCGACACCCTGCACGCTGCCGTGGCGCGCTCGGACCTCGTGATCCACGTCCCCCTGGAGGAACGCTGGTATCGCCAGGCGGACGAGGAGGCCGGCGTCCGCCAGTTCGTGGTGGCCGACCCGGACGGCACCCTGCTCCGCTTCGGCAGCGACCTCGGACGGCGTGCGGTGGACAAGCCTGAACCGCCGCCGGACATCGACCTGTCAGCAAGCAAGGCCAGGGCTCTGCCCTGGACCCGCCAGGGCGAGCCGCCCTGGACTGGCTTTACTTAGAGCGTTTTTGGGTTGCATGGACGCATCTTCTCTGGTTTCGGGGGTGCGGTGGATTGGGGAGGCCTGGATGACGGCAGCTTTGTCGAACGACCTGCGCGAG
>JAABUY010000452.1_pt1 | contig 71483 bp, 79 predicted proteins | sample 5560271 | NCBI WGS metagenome assembly JAABUY01 (sample SAMN10711886, study PRJNA513374) | rock metagenome | isolation source: Antarctica rocks | place: Antarctica: Victoria Land, University Valley | reverse complement strand
AGTAGCTAAGCGACTCGCTAAGGCACATGGCTGGGTCCATGTGGCTAAATGGCTAAGTAGGCTATTCGCCTAATAGGCGAAGGCGGCGGCGGCGAGGTAAGCTGTGGTCAGGTGATAATCCTGACAATCTGTAAGTACTTCAATGAAATTAAACAAAATATTAACTTTATATATGTAATCTTCATTATAGACAGTCTGCATCTTTAAAATATTTTAAACACTTAAAAGAAAAAGTTTTAATATCATTAAAACTTTATTTATCTAATTATTCTAAATGATATGACAGTCAAATCTAATCATAATAACATAATTATTCACACTTTATTCTTTCAGAATAACTCAAATTTAAAGATTAAACTTTTATTTCTTAATTATTTCAAACTTAGTATAGATATAACAATATAAAGTATTGATCATAAATATTTAATTAAGATTAGTTGTGTTGTCTTCTTTATCTATGTGTATAATGATGATGCAATATTTAACAAGACAGCTTTTTATATTTTTATTATTTAAAAAATATACATTCTCATTAATGTCAACATCTTCTTCTGTAGTGATTTTAAATCTTTTTAGCAACATTTTTTAATTTATTATGAACTTAATTTTAACTTGATTTATAAGATATAACTGTAAGATATGAAAGTAAGCTTTAAATGTAAGATATGAATGTGAGGTATGAATGTGAGAGTGAAGTGAGAGATATGAATGTAAGATATAAATGTAAGATATAAATGTAAAATATGAATGTAAGAATGAAATGAGAGATTAAAATATAAGATATAAATGTAAGATTAAAATGTTTGCTTTGAGTGTAGACTTTGAATGTGAAATATAAATGTAAGATTAGAACTTAAGAAATATATTTAAGAATTAAATATAATGTATAATGTATATTCTGCACTGTGAAATCTAAATATAAACTTTTAATAAATGTTTAATTGTGAGCTCTGAACAGTGTAAATAACAGTAAGATAGATAATAAAATGATAAAGAAGTAAAAGTTAAAATAGATAATTGCTGCTTCTAAGTGTAAGATTGAGAAACTGATTTAATAAATTAGTGATGATGATAAATTGAGTAAATTTGAGTGAATTTAGTTTTAGAATTTAATATGAAGTAAGTTTATACTTAATAGATTAATACAAAATATGTAAGAGCAAATTTGCATGCAATAATGTTGAGATAAGATATGATAAAAGAGTATAAAGAGATAAGTATTATTTTGAGTCTGAAGATTATTGTTGACTTATGATTTTGATATGAGTTTTAATATAAGAAAGTTAATGTATAATCTCAGTGTAAAAATGAAAAATAATGTATTTTAAGTTGTTAATGTAAGCTTAAAAGATCTTAATGTAATATTTTAACTTAACTATTGATGATCATTGTATTGATGATGAATTTAAGCAGTAAATGATAATGATTTAATATTTTGACAGTAATCTTAAACTTATAAAAAGCTTATGTAGAATTTAATTTATCATCAATATTTTCTTAAGCATGCATATATATAAAGCTGATCACTCAATATAATAAGAATATCTTAATGCATCATTACTGTATTATTAATAGACTACTTCATCTCTTTATGTTCAGTTTAAGTTATATAACTTATTAAACTCTTACTGTATTAAATTAACTTGCTATTAATTAGGCTGAGTGTGCAGATTTTAGATTTCATATATGACATTAGTGTCTGTAAAAGAAATGTAAAAAATAGATTACAAAGTTCAGTTTTGTGATGTATTATTTGTAAGAGTTAAAGTTAATATTATGATTTTATGTAATTTATAATCACATGACTTAGCTCTAAAAATGATGCTTTAATGTCTTAATTTAATCTAATGCACATAAAGTTAGTAATAACCTGACCTGCAGATCAGATCAGGTTTTTATAAAGTTATAAGTGGTTTTTTTAAATCTGACTTGACTTTACACTTAGTCTACTATTAATTCTGTATTGAGAAGACATTATGTGTGTATATATGCAAGTAAATACATCATCAACATCATTTATTGAATTTCTGAGAAATGTTTAATTTTTTTATATGTTTAATACTGATAATTAAGAAACATATAGTAAATTACTTATATTCTGATTCTGTTGTGTTTTGTTCATTGAACTATGCTTCTCATTTGTTGAACTATTATATATGTTTATTAAATTAAGAAATTTATTCATTAAATCAGCAGTGTGCTTCATTATCTTGTTGTGAGTAATCTTTATTCTTAATAAATGTATTTGAATAACATATTAGATTTTATACACTCTTTAGATTAATTGCTTCAATTATGACTGATGTGTAAATTAGTTTTACATCAGAAATATATTGAGTATGTAATGACTGTAAAAAGAGAGTGAGTAGTAACAGTAAATTAAAGCATTACATAGTGAAATGTTGTGTTTAGTTATACTAATGATCTTAAGAGATTTCTTAAAAGCATATATTATCAGATATATGATCATTCTCATTTTCTGAATGCATCATATCAAAAGATATAACAACTAAGTTGATCATCTATACTGTAAAAGCAGAGAAGCATCATATTAATTGAAAGTTAAATGTTAAAATGATCATTAATGTTAAAAGGTGGCACCACACTAATAGCACAGCTATCATGGGTTATATATCTAACACTTCCCCTAACCCGCGATCGGCCCGCAACTGACCCGCAGGTGTAAAGGGTGCGCGCAGACGGCGGTTCGAACTCGCGACCTTTTTGGACTTACTCCCTCACCATGGACTTGAACCACCGGCAGAGGTGGCCTAGGCACCACTTTACGCAAGTTATCACACACTAACCTGGGCTCATAACCTGTTAAAAGGTGGCACCACACTAATAGCACAGCTATCGTGGGTTATATATCTAACTATTAATAAAGCTGAGACTTCAGATATGCTGACTGTATTTAATAATAAAGAATTTACAATTTTCTTTAATAAATTAATGAGTACTGTCTTAAATATTAAGTAGATGCATAAAGACACTATATATTAACAGAATTAACATAATTTTCTGTTTATTTTGTTATCTATTTAAGTGAAGACATTTTAAAAGATCATAAATTATAATATTAATGTAGTTTAGAGCTTTAATACTGCTTTTGATGATTAAACAGATGAAGTTGTTCTTAAATTGAGTAATAAATCTTAAAATATAAACTATTACTCTTTTTGCAACAGTACTGACTATATCTTTATTTTGTAACTTCATGATAATCACATTACAAAAAGAAGTGTCACTTTCTTTTTTAAGAATTAATAATTAAATTTAATACATAGTTTTTTAAGTTTTAAGAATACTAAACTGAGTATAAAGTTAAGTTAAGTTTAAAAAGATCATCTATAACTCTGTAAAAACTTGACTCAATCTGTAGGTTAGGTTATTACTAACTTTATGTGTACTAGGTTAAATTAAGACATTAAAGTATCATTTTTTAAAGCTAAGTTATGTGATTATAAATTACATAAAATCATAATATTAGCCCTAACTCTCACAAATAATACATCACAAAACTGAACTTTATAATCTATTTTTTGTGTTTCTTTTGCAGACACTAATGTCATATATGAAATCTAAAACCTGCACACTCAGTCTAAAGAATACAGATTAATGACTTAATCAGTTACATCAGATTTTATATGACATTAATGAAGCATTAAAAGAGCAGAAATAAATGTTATAAATTTTTAAGATTAAGTTTGCTTATGATGAGACAATAGATTGTAAATATGTTATACAGTATTGTAGCATTATAAATACACTTTACTTTTTACTGAGTTACAAATCTTTCAATAATGACATGATATATGCTTTAATTCAACATTATAATGATGATGATCAGCAAATTTACAGTGAGATGCATATTAAAGATTGATGATAGAAAATGCAGAAAATGCAAAAAGAGCTTTTAAATGATGCAATTCTTATATTATTGTTAATATTAACTGATAAAACTGCTCTCACTCAGTATTAAAATGATTTATCTGTTTAATTAATATATTTAATGATTAAAAATCTAAACTAATATATAAGACAAGCTTAAACACAATTCAGCTTAATACTTCTTGATTTTCTTTCAGTGATTAAGAATGACAATAATAACATTAAATTAAGAATTTGACATACAACATTATTAATTATACTTAATTATAAGTCAAACTTAAGATCATATGTTTCTGATTATTTTTACTGATAACAAGCAGCAATCATATTCACTATTAAAGATAAACTTAACATAGTTTGTATGAACAGTCAGAGCTGTCAGTATCATTTAGTGATAGTAGACTTTATAATAAACTATAAGAAATAGATGCTAATTATTGATGTTAAAATAAATTAATATTGCATGATTTGTCAAGTACTATCTTTAAAGTAAGAGAATTTAAAAAAGATTTGACTTCTCTAAATACATCAGTTCATCAAGAATTAAATCAGTAGACAATAAGAGAAAAAGATATCAGATAATGATGCTGTATAAGTTTATTTAATGAATAACTTTACATAAAATCATCATTTAATCAATATACTGCATTAACTGCTTAAAAATATCATTACATATCTGATCTGCTGATTAGAGCAGCTTATAGAGAAGAGTATTACAGTAATTAAAAAGAAAAAAAATATTAAATATGAAATCTTAAGTGCATTTAAGACAACATAATTTGATCATTAATTCTGTTCAATTTCAATTTTTATAGAACTGAAGCTCTTTCAGAGATACAGCAGCATAAAATAGTGAATTAAAGTAAATTGTATCAGTAATTATGTCATTTTTAATGCAAAATGCATCTGCTGCAGTACACTTCACTCAGATAGGTGTGAATTTTGTGATGTTAACTTAATACATCTTTTATGACAAGAATACACTTCAATATTTAAAATATACATTATTTTAAATAAATAAACTAAAGAATGTATTTCAGCATCTGTATCTCATTAATTTAAATATCAATAAAAAACACTTTAACATTCTTAAATTATATATTATGACTCATTATGCACAACACATTCAGCAATATGACAGTGTAAACAATATTGACATTAAATATAATAAGATTATTTATAAGTTCTTAATTAAGATCTTTTTCAGTCAAATTAATAAATGTAAAAGCTTTCAATAGCAGCTGCTGCTTTACAATACTCATCATTTAAATTTAACTGCTATAAATTAATCATAACAGTAATCTTTACTTCATCATTCAGAAATTAATTTGTCAATGTTTTGTAAAATTAAAAATAAGCTTTCATTTTAAAAACTTACATCTCTGCAGCATTCACTTTTTAACTATTCTTATAAATAGATGATGTTTTCATCTTCAAAGAATTCTTAAACATTGTTGTAAAGAAAACAATCTACATAACATTATTTTCTGAAGTTATAACTATTTTTAACTGTATACTACACATTCTGCACAGTTTATATGATCTGACAGCTTTTGCTTTATAAAGAATGATGAGTTGTGCTCTTGATTCATAGTGATGATTGACACACAGTATAAGAATTAAAAAATTACATAATCATATTATCTTACTATGCTTTGCTCTGAACAGTCTTACTCATACACTTATATCTTTATCTTTAAACAGATCAAAACAACTTGATAAAGATTCTAAAGAAAGAATGAATGAATATTCTTTAGACATTGCTGCATATCTAAAAAAAAAAGACTTTGCTGATTAATAAAAAAGAATAAAGACATTTATTAATTACTTTAAATTTACATTAAATGCTGTACTATCTCAAAGTACTTTAGCTACTTTTTTTACTTCTTTCAGCTTAAAATTTAATATATAACTTCACTTATTATAATACTTAATTATAATGCACAAAGTGTGTACTAAATCAAAGACTAAATCATATTTAAGAATTTAAAAGCTCTTTATTTATTTTTTTATTAAGTTTTTTATATTTTAATATTACTTAAAAATTGATTTCATCACATTTTTCAGTAATTAATGCATTCATAAATACTGATATTGAAGAGATTTAAGAGCAGAATAATATGATAGTGAATAGATTAAATATAAATTTTAAATATAATTTAGAATACAAAAAGCTTAAGATGAAAGTTTAAAGAACAAAATATGTAGTCAAGATAAAAAAGAAGATTGTTGCTAAGAGATATGCAGAGAGTAAACATAATGAATATTGATAAATAATTATAATATTTTGTATTAAACTTTAACTTTATATGTAGTGATCTTTCTTACAGATCAGAATGTAATGATTAAGTAAAAGAAGAATAAAAATATTACTTAGCAAAATAATTTAATTATAAATATTAAAGAAATACAAGCTCTGTATGAGCTTCTTAAAGCAAAAAGTATTTTCTTAATAATTAAAAAAGAAATATATTAACTTTATTTGACATTTAGTCTGTACTGATATGATTAGATTGAAAAAGTAGACAAATATATTTAAAATTATTGAGATAACTGTTTAGATAAAGTAGTTAAATATTAAGAATGAATTATTTAATTTAATAATTATAAATAATTTATTATAGCTAAAGATAAGAATTCAAATCTTACTATGCAGATTTTTAATAGCAGCATACTTAATTTAGAGCACATAACAGACAAGAAAAATCATTAATGTATATTATACTTTTAATATTTCTTTATAATGACTCTAAAGACAAAAATTAATGTTGTTTCATTCTATAATTATCAGCTCTTAACAGTATTCAATGTCTCTGCAAATAAGAATGAAGAAGCTTTTTCTGATTAAATAATACTAAATAAGAATATTGATGATGAGTGTATCTTTTTTAAATTTGATGAACTTATGCATGCAGATATTAGAAAGACAATATTAAAAGAAAACAAAATATATTAATTTTACATTGTTTATTTATTAAAGATTTAATTAAATTTTAAACTTCATAAACTGTTATTTCAATGTCAAAGAGTAATGAAGTTAAGATATACTCTTACTTTTCATGTCAGACAGAGAGAACAAAACTAAAGAAAGAAATCAGTCTCATTAATACCTTATGGCTTCATTCTCTGCTCAATGAGATTGCACTTATTTAAAAGCTAGTTGCTCAGTTTCTGACGCATACTGGCTACATAGAGACTGCAAGAGCTTTTTTAAGAGAACTAGAAGCAGAATCTTGAGCCTTGCAGAACAGAAAGAACTCTAGATTTAGAGATTTTAAAGTTACTGGTCAAGTGTAACTCTCTGAAGAGATTTAAATGAACAAGTTGAGTGTCAAGACCATGTATAGTAGAATACCTGATCTTCTTTACTTAATCAATTGAGTACTGTAACTTCATTATTTTCATAAAGTACTTAGTCAACAGAGAAGCTGTTATCAGATTTAAAGTCTCATTGAACTCTAGAGTTAATTCATAAGGGTTTGAACTTGCTTAAAATAACTTCTTAGAATCTGATTCTGTGAAAAAAGATGTGAAACAGTGTAATTAAAAAGAATTTAATGATAATATTAATTACTTAATTAAGTTAAACTATTGCATTACATAGAATCAGTGATCTTTCTCTTTAATAAAAGAGAAAATAAATTTAATATAAAGATTTTAATTCTTAACAGTAATATTCTGTCTCAATATTAAATGTTATGCTCAAAATACTCAGATTTCTTGATGCATTAACTGCATTTATACATGACTGTTAAAATGCAGTGAATGAAATCAACAATATGAATAATGACTTAAACTGAAGATTGAAAGATTCATTAAGTGTTGCATCATATTATATGTGTATTTATGCATCTTTAAAATGCTGAAAGCAAAATAAGAAGAATATTCAGAATTTTAAGAAGCTTATTGAAGAGAGAGTTTACTGCAGCTTAAATTGATAGAGAAGAAAAGATCATTAAAGATATGATTATATTTTGATTTAGAAGCAGTTAGAAAATAATAAAACAGCATTAAGTATGCTGAATGATTAACTATTTAATAGATTGCAAATCATTATATTTGTAACAAATTCTTTATAAAGAAAATGATTAAAATAAACTCAAACTGTATATAGATGCTCTTATGAATCTCTTTAAATCACTGAATAAAGATTGTTAACATAACATTTATGATATGATTGAACTCAGCAATTAATCTATATATATCTTTAAGAATTCTCAATTCATAAAGAATTGAAGCTTTTACATTATATTAATAATTTTATAAAGTGTTTACATAATCTCAGTGTCTTTAAAGAAAAGACAAAGAACTAAAGATGTCTTATATTATCTTAATAATTTCATTGATTGAGATTCTTACAACTTAATATATGAAGAGAATTTCTTAAACTGAGTGTAAAGTCAAGTTAAATTGAAAAAAAGTGCACTTGATCTGAACTTACACTAGGATTTGAGACAGATCAAGTCAAATTTGTGTATAAATTAACTTTATCTATAATCTATGCAGATATTTACATGTAAGTAAGACTAATTATAATGAGTTACACTGATCTCAATTCTATGCTCTATTGAGTTAATATGTAGCATAAGTTTACTGTATAAATTTAGACAACATCACAATCATGTTACAGTCATATTTTTAATGTGTATTTGTAACAAGTTAAGAATAAGTGTGATTTTATCATAATGAGTTAAGCTACACACATTGTAGTTTACAGACTACAACTATAATACTATCTTTAAAGATTTGAGAAGAACTTAAACAACATCAATTTATAATAAAAGTAATGAATTAACTTTATGTTCTTTATTTAAATAGTTATGCATTTCACATGAATTATACACAAATTAATGTTTAAATATCTATTAATAGTTAATCTCAACATCAATATGTAAAGTATTATTCTCAAGATATTCTATTAAGAATGTCTTTATAGTCTCTTGTACAGTCTAAATAGCAGAGCTTTGTCAGCAGATAGATATATTTAATTTGTGAAGATAAGATTTAAATAAAATATTCTGCACAATCTCTTTAATCAGTCACTGAAATAATAATTTAAGAATTAAAGACTTTATATTTTTTTAATAATATCTGATTTTTCTGAGTACAATCACTATAGACATGTTAAAAAGTACTGTTAAAAAATAGACAAAGTATATATATACTATTAATCTTGAATCTTTGCTTCTTTAATAATTATAATGTAATCTTAACTGTCATTTTCTTCTTTAACTTTACAGTTATTCAGTCTTCTTCTTTAACTGTATTTCTCACTTTATTGTAGTTTGCTGCTCTGCTTAACTTCATTATCTTTGAGATTCACTTTGTTCTGATTATATTATTTAGAACTGTTAAAATCATTCATTAAAAATGAAATAGATAATCTTGACTTGATAAATGATTCAGTGATGATTATGATCTTATAAAGATAAAATTTATTATAAAGATATAATGAAGATGCTTCTGTTTTAATTAGACTGTTAAAATAATGCATTAAAGACAAAGAATTAAATATATTTGATGTTGCTGATGACTCTATGAACATAATGTTTAAGATAATGTGAACTCATGAGCCTCTTATCTATAAGAGGCTCATGAGTAAGATATGTAACAATGTGAGACATTACATTACAACAGCTATTCAATGAAGTTCTAATGTTAAAGTCTTGTATTGATAAAGACTAATAACTAAGAAATTTAAAAGATTTGTATGCAAAGACTGTCTATATAGTACTTTGCTTATTAATCATTGTGTAAGAGATTCAGCTATGATTCAATATAAATGTATAATGATATTATAACAATTGTCTTTTCTTCTATGTGCTGATTCTTCAGTGCATTGATGTATCATCAGCATTATAGATACATCATGATTTCATAAAATCAGATTAGCAAGATGTAAGCAATGATTCACTTAACATTTTTACATATTTTACTTATTGTCTAGCTTAACTAAACTGATGATCTTGTGCAATACTTTAAGTTTGTCACATTTAGATAAATGATGATTCAGCTTTGTTTAATAATAAATAATACATAAAACATAAGCAAAATTAACTTTTTCTTGTTTCTGAATCAGTTAGATCAGTGATCTCTTTGTTTGATTGCAATATATAAGAAACTCTTTTTCATATATAATTTGCATTCATTTCATCTTTAACATTAGACTGAGTGCACAAGTTACCTATAGATCACATGAGTCAGAGTTGAGTCTAAGTATTGAGTTGAGTTGAGCTAACTTTTATTTAGCTGAATTGAGTACAGATTAACTCAACTTGATCTGCATAGAGTTATGAGTTTTTTGTGAGTTATATATAGTCTTAGTAAGCACATACACATGCTTACTAATGTGTGTTTCTAACACGCACCTTCACAAAAAGTCATGATTTTCATAACTTATTCAGTAATATATCTTGTGACTGTGTAATTTATCCCTATATGACTAGTTAAGATGTAATTTATTATAACTAATATATCAATAAGCTTTCACATTTTTGAGCTTTAACCCTGACCTTACTCATAATGACTAGCTTAAAGTTCTTGAGTTTAATTCATACAGATATGAATAGAGTTAATCTGTGCACAAATCTGACTTGACTTAACCTGAACTCTAGTGCAGATTCAGGTCAGGTACACTTTTTTCTGATTTGACTTAACTTTACACTCAGTCTATTTAACATCTTAATATATTGAAGTCATAGCAACTTCATGTCTTTGAATGATGCTTCTCTCTTGTAACACTTTGTAAATGACATGATAGCAAAAGTGTAACAACAGTAACATTATAATCATTAAGAAAAATAAGAAAGATGTTCTCTTTACTGTATCTTTCATTAAGAATTCAGCAGAATTGTTAATGATTTCTATACATATAGCATTAAAGACATCAATGTATTTTAACAATGTTGCAGTTTAAGAAATGTATCTGTACAAATATAAAGAAATGCAATGAGAAATCTTTAAATTCTTATTACTCTCATCATCAGATACTGTTCATCAACACAATCTTAAACATTAATAAATTAACAAACTTATTAAAGTCAATTTTAAAGATTAAGTCTGTAAGAGTTAAGTCAGTTAAGAATGTAATAAATATCATAAGTAACATTGTTAACATACAGAAACAGAATGCAGCAAAAAAGAATATTAAGTATAAGAAATGTAAGCATCTTAAGATAAATCTGTTAACAAAATATTTATACAATAATGATGAGATGCACACTCTGAATAGTGTTGTTGTGCAGAAAAGACAGTAGCAAAGATCTTATTACTATATAAAGATGTAGTTGTATTTACTTAATCTTTTTAATGATGAAGCACTATCTTTTTACACTCTGTTCTCACTTTCTCAAGCTGTAAATGAGTCATTGTTGACAGATTTAATTAAAAATGCTTATTTAATGATTGTTACTGCATTGTTAACATCACAGAACATTATCTCTGAGATATAATTAATTTATAAGAAATTTGTTGCTTAAAAAAGTGTTAAGTCTGAGACTATAATTAATGAATATCTTTCTGCTCTGCATCATATGCAATATTTCTCTTTCATAACAACATTGTTATACACATTGCATTTTAATTCTATTTTTACCTCAATTCTTAAGAATGTCATCACTTCACAACATTATACTCTCAATAATTTCTTTATCTTCTTATTTACTCATATTGACATCATCTCAATGTCACATCATAATTATTATGTTAACAACAAGTTAAATTCTCTCTATTGTCTCTGCTGTTCAAAGCATATCAGCAACAACATTAATCAGTACAACATTGTTGAGAATTAGAATTGCAATTATTGCAAGATGCTTTAAAAGCTGTGTAACTCAGTTTAATAGAAAGTTTCTTGTCATTTTATGATGCATTAACAGTAATAGATCTCTACATTCTTTAATTGCTGAGTTAATAACTTATATATACTTACTAATTATGTTGTCATCATGACAGCTAATGATGTCTGTTAATCTTGACTTCAGTGTTATCTTAATTGTATATAGACATCATTTATTAAGTGTGTCATCATCTACATTATTTATGTTGTGAGACATCACAATGAGCATTATAAGTCTGCAGAGATTCACAATCTATTATTATTTATGATTTAAGAGTAATAAGCAGTCACTGTAATGTAGATATTTATATTAAATATCTTTCACTTTATAATTTGTTCTCTTAATTTTCTTGCACTTTACTGTCATTATCACATTGCTTACTTCACTTCAAGTGTGAGCTTCCCTTTCTTTAATTGAGTAACAACATCTTGAAAAGCTCTTGTGACTTAATGCTGTAACTCAGTCACTTTAACAGTAATCATAACACTGATAAGCAGTTACTGTTCTTGTTTTTTGCTTCTGATAGTGATGCAGATGCAAAGATAATGAAGTGATTTAATAGCATTTTGCTGATGTGTTGATTGTGTTTTGACTTCACTTCTTTTAGATAATACTATGTAGAATATTTTTAATAGAAGTTTTTAATTTCTTAAATCTCATTTACACTTACACTTTCTCTCTATTCTTACATTATATTCTTGTTGCAACACTTCTGCATTCTTTATATTCTCTACTCAAAGTCACTTATTGTATTCTGTCAAATATTCTACTCACTTAACTTCATATTGTAACTGTCCTTTTCTTTATCTCTTACTCAAGATCTCTTTGATCTTGTATTCTTTCTCATCATCTATGAGATTCAGAAAGAGCAATTTTGACAAAGAATTATTGTTTAGACAGCATTTATGAAACTCTAGATATGAGACATAAAATACATTATAAATTCTATAATGAGCAGACAGAGTCAGTCAGTATGCTTATTTATTAATAAGATTAACAATTCAAAAAGACTCAATGAATTTGTACAACAGTTTCTTGCTTAATCTGTGTTGCTTTAAGTTCTTGATGAACAATAGCATCAGATTGTCAATGTTGTAGCTTTTTTAAACATGATTTTTGTCAAAGTACTTAACTTACACTTTTACAGCAACTTGCTATTGCTTTATCATTGTAACATAGATTTTCTTCATTTACTGTGCTCAGTCTTTTGCTGCTGACACTTTTTCTTCATAAATGTTGTTCTCAATGTGTTGAGTAATTCTTAAGTGATAGTTCATTAATGTCTTGAATGATGTTTAACTAATTATTGTATGTTTTCTGTTTGCATACACAAACTCTGTCATTAACAGAAAGAACACTCAGTTATCTTATTCTTCACAACAATAACAATGTAGATAATGTTCTAGAGTTTGATTCTGTCTTTTGATTTGATTATCAGTTTGTAAGTAAAAGACAGTGCTTAGTCTTTGCTTCATTTAAAGTTGATAACAGAATTCAGATCAATATGCACTGATAAAGATTGATTCTCAGTTTGAGACAATATCTCTGAGTTCTTCATAGTGACATATGATCTGTTCAATATATATGTTAGCTAACTTAATCACAGTGAGTTTTTTAGTGACAGAAATATATCAAGTCATCTTTGTAAGACAATTCACAATTATCAGTATGAAGTTATAAACATCAGTTTCTCATCTGCTAGACAGCAAGTCAGTGATCATGTTCATTGTTATCTTCTTTTATGATTAAGTAGATAGTGACAACAACTGTAATTTGTCATATAAACAATGTCTTAATACTTGAATTCTTAAGCATACAGCACATAAAGCAACATATTCTTAAACATCATTCATCATATTGACTCAATAATACTTTCTGAACAGCAAATTAATTGTTCTGTTTACTTTATAATGTTCTGTTAAAACATCATCATGATGCAGCTTCATAAGCTCATCCTTAATAACTTTGTCAGATAATATGTATATCTTGCTCTTGTAACAAAATAGTTCAGTAAAATTAAACATTCATAGACTGTCACTGATGTCTTGATGACTACAGTTACTCTGTGATTTCAAGTCTTATTACATCTTTACTGTTAGAACATCAGTGTTCTGCAAGAGATGAACAAGTTCAAGAAAGAATGATTGCTTCTTGTTATGTATCATTTTGCTGTTAGTCACTTTTTAAATCAATGCACATAGAATGAACTGTTTACAATCAGTAGTTTCAGCAACAGAGTTAAGCAGCTCTTCTGCTATGTTGTGTATAGATGAACTAGATGTATAATCATTGTTCTTCAATTCATTCTCAGATAAAGACTCTCTAAATCTTCTGTTAACTTGTTCTTAACAGTCATGATCTTCAGCTTAAGTGCTTAATCAATATTCTTTTAATAAAATAATCAGCATAATTTGCAGATCTAAGCTTTAAGCATTGATCTAACTAATTAGAACAGTAATGCTTGATTTTAACTCTTAAAATAGTGTGATTAGCTTTCATTGCAATGTTGACAGCAATCTGTTTATGTTCTTCTTAACTTTGTAGTCAGAACATCTTAACAGCACATTAATGAGATTTGTCTTCTCTGATCAATGTGTAATTATAAAATCATAAGCAGCTAGCCTCATAACTCAGTGTGCTTGTCTTCTATTTAATGATTTCACATTTATAAATTCTTATAGATTATTGTGATTCATGAGTACCTCAATGAAGTAATGACTATTCTTAAGATAGTGTCATCAGTGTTTAAATGCCTTCATAATTGTCAACAATTCTTGATTATAAGTTTCATAGTGTGTTTTAGTCAAGTTTAACTTTCTTGATCAGAAGACAACAGAGTGTCATTGAGCATTTATTTAAAGCTGTAAATAAATATTTATCAGCTCAACTATTAAGATATCAGTTTCAATCTGAGCTCTTAGCTTTAAGTTAAAGTGTGTCAGAATAAATGTTTATATAAAAATGTTACAAAGCTTATGAAATGCTTATGCTGCTGTTTGTGATCACTTAAAGACATCTATCTTCTTGCTATTCTTGCTGCCTTTTAATAGATCAGTTAAAGAAGCAGTGATCTTAGAATAGCTCTGTATAAAGTGACAGTAAAAGTTTGTAAACTTTAGAAATATTTATATTTCACAGTAGCTTTTAGATACTGATCATTTCTTTATGATTTTGACTCATTATTGATTCATCAAAACATCAATAATGAAGATGATAAACTTAAGAAATTTTATCTGTATAGTATGAAAAGTGCACTTCTTTAGATTTGCATACAGTTTAAATCATTGAAGTTGCTTCAGAATTTATTTTACATAACTCTGATGTTCTTTTAGAGAACTGAAATAAATTAAAATATTATTTAAATATACTACACAAAAGACATTGACTAGCTCAGTCAATGCTTAATTAATATAGACTTAAAAAGTTGTTGAGGCATTAATCAGTCTGAATAACATGATTATGTACTTAAAATGACTGTAGTGTGTATAAAACACAGTCTTTCACTCATCATCTTTCTTGATTCTGATGCAGTGATAAGCATTCTTAAGATTTAGTTTAATGAACATCTTGACTTCACTTAAATGATTAAGTATCTCATTAATCAGCAGCAGAGAGTGATAATTCTTAACAGTAATCTTGTTGAGATCTCTGTAGTCAATATATAGATGTAAGCTTTCTTCATTTTTTAAAACAAACAGAACTGATGCTTCTGCAGAGTTAACAAAATGTTGTATTTATTTCTTTACTAAAATGTCATCTAGATATTCTTTAAGCACTTGTAGCTCTGTTTTTGACAGATTGTAAAGTGAATCATAAAATAATTTATGTCTCTCTGTCTTTATGACATGATCATAATCTTAATAAGATAATAACTTGTCAGCATTCTCTTCAAAGAACACATCTGCATATCTGTTGTATTGTTAAAATAGTGTCAACATTTTACTAACAACATATACAGCAGTTGTTGATGAATCTGACTCAGGCATCATTAACAATGTGTAAACAGCAGATTGATTTTGAATGTTATTGATAAATGCTTCAGACTCATCAATAATTAGAGACATCTGTTTTATCTTATAATGTTATGTATACAAGTCACAATCAATATAAATGCATTGTCATTTCAGATCTAAGAGATCAAAAATGAGTTCAGATTCATTCTTATTTAAAATATAAAATAACTGCTCTTCAGTTTGCTTTTATTCTTAACTGTTGATGAGTCTATACTTCATTAAATATGTATTATAACAGTAAACATGTTGTCTCTTCAGAAGCTCTGATCTCAGAAGTTTCACATTAATTTGTGTTAATTAATGAGCAACAGCATATCACTAAGACATTACATTAATCTTTGCTGCAGTGTTCAACAGTACACTGATAGAGACTTAATTCAATTCAATTTAGACTTAATCTTTCTTTATAATGCTAGATTTCTTTATAATTTCTAATCTAATTTTCATTACTGAAGCACAATCAATGAGACTCTGTCTTTTTTTGTCTTGACTGTATTAATCTTAATGTAATTAAGATTTTTTAAGAAACTTCTGCAGTTCTTTGTGAAATGATCTGACCTTTCACAATTATAGTAGTCATTCTTCTTGACATCAACCTCAAAATGAAGTTTGTCTACATTGTCATAATAACTTAATTTTATAGCTTCAGAATTAAGACAATTATTCTGCTGTGACTTTGCTGCCTAAGTAAAAGAGTATAAACAGTGCTTATAAATTTTCTTAATAATGTAACTTTAAATTATACAATCATCTACAGATTGCTGATTAATCTCTAATTTAACAGTCAGAGCTATCAGACTTTTTTTTGTCTTTAAAGAATCTTGATAACTAATTAAAGCTGTTTAAATCTTCAATTAAAATTTTATAAAAAAATAACTTATTCTCTGTTTCTTTATGTAGCTCAAGAGCTAATCTTTCAGCATGTTAAGATATGTTATAAAAGCTTAAACTGATTAAATAAATTTCTGCATAACTTTTAAGTATTTCTGTACTGTATTAAGTCTGCAGTTCACTGAGTTCTCAACAAGGTTGAGCAGAAACTCTGAAAAGAATATTTATAACTTATTATTTAGAAGTTTTTTCTCATTAATATGACAAAATTATGCATCTTAAGATTCTTCTGCTAAGAACTGCATGACAAAGAGAATTTTATTGTGATCATTAAAGAAGTTTTTAGAGATCAAGTAAAATGTTATTACAGTGCTGCATATAAATTTAATATGTTCACAGATAAACTTTTCATTATATGTGAGCAAGTTCTTTAATTGTTGCATTCATTTTGCAGAAAGTGCATACACAACTTTGAATGCATATCACTTTGTTGAACTCAAAGAGCTGATGAGAGCATAAGAAGATTTAATATGCAGTTTTTTCTTAAATGAAATTTAAGAATCTTCATCTCTCAGAAGTTTATCAATCTCATTATGCATGTTAAACACTTGCAGTTCACAATTGATTTTCATGAATCATCATCTTTTTTTTATCATTAATCTGTCTAATTTCAGTCAGACAGATCTGTTTGTCTAAATATTAATTCTTTTTCTTTGTAATTTAAATAGCAGCCTGAATCTCTGCAGATTTTTATTTTTTAAAGATTACTTAAGTCTCAATACAGTTAAAGAATGACTCTACTTCATTTTGCTGACTTTTAGTCTGCATATTATAATGTAATGAATTGTCATTCTTTAAAAAGATAAAATTGTTAAAATTGTGAATTCATGAGTCTCTTATCTATAAGAGGCTGATGAGTAAGATATGTAACAATGTAAGACACTGTGTTACAACAGCTATTCAATGAAGTTCTGATGTTAAAGTCTTGTATTGATGAAGACTAATAATTAAGAAACTTAAAAGATTTGTATGCAAAGACTGTCTATATAGTATTTTGCTTATTAATCATTGTGTAAGGAGTTTGACTATGGTTTGATATGAGTGCATAGTGATATCATGACAAAATGACTTTGAGTTAAGACATAAAATTATTAAATCTAAGTACTTTAAGCTTAACTTTACTGACATAAGCTGACTCTGAGTCAATCTCTTAACTTGTTAATGTGATGCTTTATATATTCTTATTTATGCTATATATTTAAATTAAGATCTGTTAGAGATTGTCTTCTGAATAAGATAGATTATATGTATTAAATTTAATATGCATAAAGAAATTTAAGTCAGTACAGAGTGTAATGATTAAGAAAGAATCAGTATATAGACTTTACAATCTGTATAAATATGAAATTGATTTACATTATGAGATTTCTTAAACTGTATAAAGAATTGATAAACTTTACACTCTGTGCATGATTTTTCAGGTGTTGCAGACATTGCAGACACAGATGATGATAGGCTGGCTGTCAGGCTTTTTCAAAGCTGGTTTTTCGCTTATTTCGCATGCCTTGTTAGCCGTGAACAACCATAGTGGCAGGAACTTTAAGAATTTGAACAAAACTTCAGCTGTGTGCATTAAGCTTGAAAGCGATCCGATTTTTATGATTTTAGACTCATTTTGTAGAGAATTGTGAGGGGTTTCTAATGATGTAAAAATTACCAAAATTACCCAACAAACAATGAAAATTACGCAATATTACAAGTCGGGTCGGGCCTCAATGTTGGGCCCGACGGGTCGGGTCGGGTTTTGAAAGTTGGGCCTGACCTGACCCGACGGCCACCCTAGATGATGAAGTATTATTTACAGATTATATGTATTTATTCACATTATATGTTGATCTGAACAGCAAAAGAAAGATGTTGTGCAGATTATGTCATGTGTGTATGAAATATGAGAGTCAATTGGTTAAAGTCTTGGAAGTTAGCAAAATAGTATATAGATGAAAATCACATGAAAATGTCTGTGATGAACTGGGCTTTTGGAAGTCTCAACTTATTGTGAGCGTTTGGCAAATGATGGATGAGTATACATATAGCAATATTATTGTCTACTCGGTTTAACAAAATCAATTCATTCAATATTATTAGTTGTGCTTTAACATCAAAGGTCAGATTTCGGCATGATTTTCAATTTTCAAGATAAAACTTCAAACAGCTGCAAGATTTCGCGTGCTTCCCCACAAACATCAAGATTTGGATTGAAAGCTTGCATGTAAGAGTTGATCAACTCACGAGACAATGTGATGGACACAATTACTATGGCGTGCAACTCTCCGCCAGTCATCAGCACAAAGAGAAAAGCTACGGATAGTCGTATGGGAAGGTCGAAGAGAGCTCGAGTATCGGCCTCACCACCAAGTACGTGCCAACCCCAAACTCCACCCTTGTGAGACACCGCTGACAAGCACACAGCATCCGACAAAGAAGACTCAAACTACTCCGACAGAGATTTCCCTGAAAACCAAGGCCCATCCCCCTCCAGACCCTTAACCCCCTCCTCCACCCCCCAGTACCCCTCTGACCTCAAAACCCACCACTGCCCCTACACCGACTGTTCCAAATCCTTCAACCGGCCCGCCCGTCTGACCGAACACCTCCGCTCGCACACCAACGAACGACCATTCCACTGCAAGCACCCCGGCTGCGACAAGGAATTCCGACGAGAAACCCACCTCTCGCACCACGTCAAGAGCGCCCACACCGACGTCCGCGACTACATCTGCGAATGGGAGGCATGCGGGAAGAAGTTCCTGACGGCGACGCGGCTACGGAGACATCACGCCGCGCACGAAGGGCGGGAGAAGTACCGCTGCACCCAACACCCGCCGTGCAACGAGACCTTCCGGAAACACACCACCCTGCAAAAACACATCGCGTCCGTGCACCTGAAGCAGAAGCCGTACCCGTGCACGCAGCTCGACGACGCGACCGGCCAGCCCTGCACGCACGGCTTCGAGACGGCGGGCAAGCTGCGCGTCCACGAGGGCCGGAGCCACGGCGGCGCGCGCTTCTGGTGTTCGGAATGCAGCGACGCCTCTCCCGACGACCCCGAGGACCCCAACGACCCCAACGACCCAAACGACCCGCAGGACCAAAGACGGGCGCAGGGAGGACTCGGTTTCCCCACCTACGCCCTTTTGCAAGCGCACATCCGCACCGCGCACCCGCCCGTCTGCGCCGCCTGCCTCCAACCCTGCGCCACCCCGCGCGACCTGAAACAGCACCTCGACATCCACCACGGCGGCCAGACCCTCTCGGAGCGCAAAACCCACCTCTGCACCCACCCGGACTGCGACCGCGCCTTCACTAAGAAGGGTAATCTCGCCGTCCACGTCCGCACCGTGCACGAGGGCGAGAAGCGCTTCGTCTGCGGCGAGGTGGATCTAAACTCCTCCAAGGGCTTGGAAAACTGGGTCGCGGCGGCGGACAGGGCGTGTGGGGCGCGGTTCACGGCCAAGGGGAATCTGGAGGAGCATGTGCGGACGGTGCATTTGCGCTTGCCGGGCCCGAGTCGGGCGGGCAGGCGGCCGTCGTGCACGCTTGTGGCCAAGGAGGGGAAATCGAAACAGCTGCAGCCGTCGGCGCTCAGCAGACTCACGGGCGCAGGCTACGGTGCGGATTCGGGCCGGCATGTTGTGTGTCCGGAGGCGGAGTGCGCGTATCGCTTCTTTAGGACGTATGATCTCGAGCTGCATCTCCGATCGCATCATGGCTTGGGCTCGGTGGGTAGAAGCGGTGGGATCCGGACGGGCGAAGGTGGCCGACTCGTGATGGACGAGAAGGGGGGAGGCATGCGAACGGGCGAGGGGTACGTTGATGAAGGGGACGAGGCAGCAGAGAGGGAAGTGTGCAGGGCGTTTGCGTGGGACGTCGAGGCGGAGTTGGAGAGGATGGCGGGTCTGGGAGGGGAGTTTTGGGTTGGGGGGTTGGGCAGTGAGCGAGTGGACGAAGGGATGGACAAGAGGTTGGAAGAGGCGGTGGAGAAGGCGGTGGAAGAGGCGTTGCAAGAGGGAGTAATGAGGGAAGCAGAAGGGGAAGAGGAGACGATCGATCCTGTGTTGCGGTACATGGAGATGGATTGACTTTTCAGGGAGGCATGGAGCGTTGCAAGAGGATGGCTTTGCATATGGCTCGCAAGGCACCGCCTTTCCTCGGTCGAGTTACGCGGAGGTGCGTCTGGCTCAGCTTGGCTCGGCTTGGCTCAGCTTGGCTCGGCGTCTGTCCGGTATCCAGCCTGCTCTGGCTTTCCGTGCTCTTTCCGCTCACGGTGCGCCAGACGACACCGAAGGCATAAAAGCGCATGGGACAGCATCGCTCACCCAAATATTTTAGCTTAACTTAGCTCAACTCAAGGTCGCTGTCCGCCACGAGCCGAGCAATGAATATAGCCCTCCACCATCTCCTAGATCGCCGCCTGGCGTGACTCGTAAACCCCGTCTGAGTGCCTTAGGGACCACCGTCCCGCACGAACCCATCCCGTCGTGCGGGAAGGAAGATACACGGAGTAACCTATAAGCTCCCCAGAGCCCTTTGCGAGTGTAGGTGAGGTAAGGAACAGAAGGTAAAGTGCGTGTCCCGAGTGCCTCCCTCCCTCTCTTTCACCTTCCGTTCCTCCCTCCCCTCGGCCCTCCGTTCCTCCTCCCAAACGAGACGAGACGAGACGAACGGATAGGTATGGGAATCTAGGAAGGCAGGTACCATACCCATCCCACCCACCCTACGCTCCTCACCCTACCCACCACACCTACCGTGCGGGCTGGATCGGTCGGTAGGTCTGGGATGGTAGAGGAAGCTAGGGGCGAAAGAGGAGGCGCGGGGGGTGCTTCTGTGTGTGTGTGTGTGTGTGTGCGCACGCGTTGCGTGCCTGTGTGTGTGAGGGTGTGGGTGTGCGGGTGGGTACGAGCTACGGCGGTTGTGAGAGGTTGCGGGCGGGCCGTGTGGGGTGTTTAGTGCTAGGTGTCAAGTGGATTAGAGAGGGGGTGGTGGAGAGGAGGAGTTGCGTCGCTGGCCAGATGAGGGATTTTGGGCTGCGGGACAGGATTGGTGGTAGGAGGTGGGTGTTGTGGTAGGAGATGTGGGTATGCGCGGGTGATGGATGGGTGATGGATGGGGAAGAAGGAGGAGGAACGCGGAGGGCGGGTAATGAAGAGTAGCAAATTGGAACAAAGCTCTCAGTCGTGAAGATCGTGCATGTCACGTCTGGTATAACGTAAAGGGTAAGGTACACGCTGGGCTTCAGTCATGAATATCGATAGCGACACTATATTTCTTCTGGCTGTGAACTTTCTTACATGGTACGCACGCTTGTCCTATTAAAGCTTCCACTAGTCATCCATTCCAAGGCCCCCCCTTCTCACTCTCTGCTCCTCACGCCGCAGCAGTGCCATTGGTCGCCACGGCGGGCGCGGCGGGACCGACCACAGGTCTCTCTCCCGCCTGCAAGCCACCCTGTTTACCATTTGTGGGTTCGAAGTGCGTCTTCGGGTCCGAGACGACGGGGAGGGCGGAGTTGTCGGCGGGCAAGGTAATCAGATGGCTTGAGACGGCGATTTTGAGAGATTTGAAGGCTGAGATGGGGATGGGCGATGTTGAGGTGCGGTCCGTCTGTTGGTTTGTTAGTAATTAGAAAGTGTGAGCGTTGGGGAAATAGTAGCGTGAGTCAGGGTTGTTGTGGGTGGGCGTATTTTGAGACCGTTATGGGATCCGTGTGCGGGTTCAGGAAAGTGCTGGGGAACGTACCTGTTCGACGGTCCAGTGCAGTTGGTCTTTCAAGGCAGGCACAACGTCCTCGGGACTCAGATTGATGTTCTTTGCGACAAGAGCGGCGGTAAGAGGAATGCTGACGTTGAGGATGCGATTGTTGGAAGAGTGAGCAGCTTGACCGGCGAAGATACCGGCAACGCCGACGAGGTCGGCTTTGTCCCCGGAGTTGTTCGGGTTCTTCTTGTCGTATTTCCCAAGGAATATGAGGATGCGCTGAGAGCCGGGCAGCTCTTGACTGTCGACGATGACGTTGGCGCTCCATTCGCGACGGGTTGTTGGTGCTGCTGAGTAGGGCCAGAGATGTTAGTGATGGATGGTGTCGACAGAATCCAGCGAGAAGATATAGATTTGAGTAACGAACCTGATGCATCGGGTACGGCGGCCGCCATGAAAGAGGCTGGCTTCACGCTGGGTCCATACAACTGGTTTGCTCTCTGAGTTGTAAAGATTCGAAGCGCATCTCCTGTTTTGCCTGCTGGGACTTCGGGATAAGCGTATCCGATTGTGAAGATGCTTTCCGCATTCTTCAGGTCATTTGAGGTCCACTCCACCCCACTGGGGTGGCGGAAAGGATAGAGTGGGGTGGAAAGATCATCGGGTCCATTACCACCTAGGGCGAATGTTGGAGACCGAGGAGCGGGCGTTATGGCTAGACCGGGATGGGAGGCTTGGAACATTGCTATGAGGCGATCAACATTGCAGTGACTGGATTGCTGTTAGCACATGTCACTTGACATAAGTGTGACATTGCATCCCAACGGCCTTGTTGGTCTGCTTGGCAGAATACTTACTGCAACCTAATAGTTGAGTTAGTGAGTAAATTCTGACGCAAGCATTCAGAGAGCTTACCAGAAAATAGGGTCAAAGGCCGCAGTAGGTACGCTGACCATGTCCCCACCAACGTCCACTAGGGTCCCGTGGTCAGTAGAGACTTTTAGAAGCGTAGCAGTAGAGAGATCTACCATGGACTTCACCGTGAATGTTCTCAATATCGCTTGAAAATTGGTTGTAGTTGGTATCGGAAAAGAGTTGGTAGGTAGATTCCTTGCGGCTGGTTCACAGTTTATCAGATCGAGACTAATAGTAGACGGCGGACAGTGGCATCTCACCTCTGAAATGTATTAAACAGGACTGTATCGGCATCCGAACCGCGGAATGTAGCCGCACCCAGCCCCTGTGCGGTAATTGTTAGACTCAGCTAAAGAAGGATTGATTGACTAGATCTTACAGAATCGGGGGGTTGGGGGTTGGCGAAGCGATAATGGTACAGCGGATTTTGAATCACAGTGGACATAGCAGAACCATTCGGCCTCGGCTTGGTGACATTGAGAGTAGTGACGGCTAGCACCTGTGGTATACGGGATTGGGTATCATCAGATGCCCAGTCCCAGTATCTGCAATAGCTCGGCATCAGTCAAATTGATCAATTCGCTTGAGATTTTTAAGGGCAAACATAAGTGATAGGGGTGCAAGACTTACGGCATTCTAACTTGCTCCGCAGCGGCTTGATACTTCTGGGCAGCGGAGCCAGTGAAATTTTTGGCAATAGCAACTGCCTCGGCATGAAGAAGTTGCTTTAGAAAAACCAGATGTAAGCATGAAGTACGCCTGTGAGATGCGGAAATATTAATTTGAACAGCCGTACCTCAATCAGAAGCACATACGGCCGATGCCAGGTGGTGAAGAGGACACTGGAATGAGTGCAATAGCCCAAGCCTGGATTGACGGTTTTATCTGCAGGGTACTGCCACGCTATATAGGGGTACCCGTGGATTCCTGAGTTTGTAATGAGCTATGTGCTTGTCGAAAGATTGGACTTGTGGTATCTCTTACCGGCCACTTGGTAGTAACTGATATCGACTGCCTCATTCCGAGCTTGAATACTCTGCAGAGCCAAGACGAACATGTTGAAAACGTCCGGAAAGCTTTTCTGTAGGACGGCAATTGGTTTTCTTTCGACGACATGATTGGGAACGCCAATGATTGGAGTGAAGGTAGAACCAGGCGCGGAAGATTGCGGTGCCCGTTTGGTTGTGTGAGTGTAATCTGCGGCTTTCTGGCAGAAAGAGGCATCTATACAGTATGTCAGTACCTGGGCCCAGACGTTGGGTCTAACCTAAAGAAACTTCTTACATGTCGTAGTCTCCACGCATTTGTATCCTTCGGGGCAGCCTTTGTATCCATAGCCACAACGAGGAGTATAGGGATCAACGGCTGCAGCGTTGACACTAATCCCAGCCAGAGCAACCACACTCAAGGCAAATATCGCCCACTTCTTCGGTGGGGCGCTGACAGTATGCATAATAGAGATAGAAGTCGGAGAATCTCAGCTGAAAAGAATGAGGTGAAGAGACTTGGAAGGATTCCAGGTCAAGTAATACAGAAAAGAGACAATGAAGGAATACGAGTTCATTGCTCAAAGGGCAGCCAAGCCGCCTTTAAATAATAAACGCATTTCACGTTTACTTGAGTACGAGCTGAACATGTCTTGAAGACAGTGCATCGAATCCCTTCGCGGATCATGGAAATACGAGGACCTTGTGGAGATCCCGCGCGCCAGCCGGGACTCGGAGTCGATCCCAAGGCTCCACGGTGTCACGCCGTCATGAGATTGGACAATAAGACGCGAGACTCTCATGGAGGGGAGGGAACGAACACGATGTCTCTGTCGTTCCAGAGAACACGGGTGCAGCTGTTCCAATCGTCTAAGTTTTCTGTCCCGGGCGATGCATATCCTGTCAATTGGTAATGGGCGACGCTGCATACCTTAAGGTACTCATACGGCAAGGTAAGCTTAAGTAAGGTAAGTATTTGCCACGCGACGTTGGAGCGGTACGCGGTACAGTGGACCCGGCTTACCTAGGGCTTGGGAGTCGTGCATGTCGTGCATGTCGTGCATGATCTACCTACCTGACAGACATGTCCCTGGCCGGGTACGTAAAGGTATGGGTAAGGTATGTGTTGCTGTCCCTACGTGTACTGCCTCCTTCCGGATACCCAGACAGCGAATATGCGTGGCCGTATGTGCATCGACGGATTCAAGCGGATCTTCCAGGCATGGCTGGCTGCAGCCGCTGCACATACGCGTCCAAAAGTGTAAGCTATAAGGTTACCTAATGTAAGATAGGTGGGTACAGGTACCGTAACTAACTTAGTCTTCTGACCTTTCCGACCGCACTCCATTGGCAATGGCAAGGTTGAACTCTGTTCAATCATTGTTTGACTTGGACAATCCAAGACAATCCAGAGCTGACAGGTTGCCTCATTGCACAGATGAAGTGGGGAAGGAAGCCACACGAGAACTCCATACGAATCCGACGGCGTGTGCGGTGAAGGTATACGGTAAGCTGTGCATGCAGGTGCCCGTGACTGATCTCCATGTAATGGAGGATGTGTATGGAGGGGTGTTCTCGTAATTTGGGTTTGTACGACATAGGTACTACGTAAACTTACTTTTGTATTCAAAAATAAACCACAGTCAGGAAGAGCCGCAGCCTAAGTTATGGTGATCTTATCAGATCATTGATCTTGATAATGCTTTATGATTACCAACCCAAGTAGTCCTTTCTACTCCCATGACGAATAATAGAGCCTTAATATAACAATAAGCCCAGGACACTTCGTAATTCATAAGGTACATATCATACTTCAGAAAAGTCAGCTGATGACACGGTTGACACTGGATATCTCACACAAACATGTTAGTGCATGGACACCGGATGTTTGGTACTGTACCTTATTCGTAGTCTACACGTGTACTACCTTAAGTACTGTACGGAGTACCTTACGACAAACTCGCCAGGAAGGTCAATAACAAGATGTCCTAATAATAATGAAAAGCTCCATATATCCCATGAATCAATTTCAAGCCATCGAATTATCAACCTGATACACACACACACTTTACTGGTCCTTCCCAGTCAAATCAATAAGTGCAAGCCAGCCTTGTGGCGAAGCTAAGCGAACAATAATAGCCAGACAAGAACGTTTCCACGCTTCAGCGCTTCACAACTTGATTGTCGCAGTCATGGCTCACACTGACCATGGATGACCCCAGCGCATCGGCCGGCCCGGACTGGGTCAAACGGTGATTTCGGGGAGATTGCAACTTCATTACGGAGTATTGCTCGAATGTTAATATTAATGCCCGTCGCAAGGTTGCGACTGCGACACTTTACCAGCCTCCAATTCGCGCTTGTCCGCCACCTCGAGCGCAGTGGCCAGGTTAGATTATTGCAAGTTACTGTCAACATGGCTGTTGACCCAGGATTGAATCCTGCTCGAGAAAACAATTTCTTGCCTGTCGACTGTCGCAATTTGGTCGCAATTTGCGGAGTTCTGTGATTCCATTGCAGTCGAAGAAATACTTAAAAAATGCCTCTGTATACTCATGAGAACAACCGGCTCCCGACGACGTCGAGGGCTAGTCCGCGGCACAAGTTCGTCAACGACTTTGACCAGCGTGATGCGGAGCCGTATATTCGAGATTCATTCGACGACACGTTGCAGGCGGTCGAGGACCTTTGGCGCCCTCCGTACACCGTGAAGTCGTCCATCCCCTCCCACAAGATGCCTTCTCGTCCGGACAGCGGAGTGCTTCCACGAGTGGATGTGGGTGACCTCCCACCCAGCTATAGTGAACGGCCAATTCAGTCGCCCATGTCGCGAGTGAATGGAGTGAGCGCAAGCCCAAAGGGGATCGTGCGCGCTGAAAGCAGTGAATCCCGAGCATCGGAGAGTCCGACGGATCGGATGAGTGAATCGGGAGGGAGCTCATACTCGAGAGCATCGACGGACTCGACAGAGACACCGGTGCAAATCGCACGCCGAGCGCCACCGGCTAGAAGACCGTTACCTCCGTCTAAGAGATCGTCGGCTTCATCGGTGATGGGGACCAAGTCATCAAAGCTGGACGCAGTCAACCGTGATTCCAGTGGAAGCGTGTCAGCTCAGCAGTCGCGCATCTCGTCGCTTCCAGCCAGTCGAGACCCGACGCCAGCTTCGTCCGCTGCAACAATCACTAGCCTCGATTACACGCCATCAGGTTCTTCGTCCCTTCGGGAGGAGTTTCAACGTCGGATCCCAGACTCCACGATCTCACGCGAACAACAGATCAGCTCGGTTCCAAACACCCCTTCGGTACTCGCGCGGTCTCATTCACGCGACAAATCGAACACCGCGCTGCACATTCTCAACTCCTTCCCAATGGTGAAGAACAGCAATCGCAAAAGCACGGACGCGTCCAATCAAAGCCCGAGCTCCAGCGCTCACCCTCCTCCTCCGTCTCCGCCCGCAGTACCTCCCCACACGAACCCTTGGACTTCCACCGCGGTGCCGCCACTTACTCTGGCTCACCACCATTGCTATCAATCGCATCGCACCATGCGACTCTCGAGGAACGTCTATGCGCCAGTGCCTTGCATGACTTGCTACCGAGAGGACAAGGAGCCCAGATGGCTGTGCAGCTGGTGCTGCTTGCGCATTTGCCGTCAGTGCCAGGAGGTGTTGGAGAACAGCGGGGAAAGGACTGTATCGGACATTCTCAGCAACGTTCGGACCAAGGCTGCCTATGTTGAAGGTAGTGCTGGCTGGGTGAGTGCTCCTCGAAGGAGTTCGAGCATGTGGCCGATCCTAAACAGGCTACAGATCTGATATTGATCATTGACCGTGTCCGCCTTGCGGCTCTTATCGCGTTTGCCAAATTTGGTATGATTGCGGGGGGGAAGATGAGGTAGGAGATCTCCTCCTTTGAATACCCACAAGGTGCCTTTGCCCATGCTGATTCGTATCGTAATAGGGAGAGCTACTAAGGAGTCAAAGGCTGTTTTAATGTCATCATGAGCCTCTCCAAGCCGCGCGCCATCGTTTGGAATTCGACAAGTGATCGCTGGCACTTTCTGTTTGGTCCAGTATACCACCGAGTCATAGAGAGAGTTTTCAATGTCTGAAGCACCTCTTTCCGAGACTGCCATTCAGAGCAGTTTCATTCTGGATCGCGTTATACTTCTGTTCACCTACTGTACGTTAGGCACAGTCGAAGAATAGGCTTGAGGGGTTACATTGGCACAACCGGCGCACGAGTGGGCTTTGAAGGGTTGGACACTGTCTTCTGTCATAACAAGCAACTGTAGTTCTAGGGTCACTGCACTTGGATATCTGTACACACTTACGGGTCACAATTTTCAAGATAGACCAAAGATGTTGCATGAGGTACTTTGAATTTGTAAGATCGCTACCCTTTCAGTCCTGAGACTCCGAAGCTTCAAATCCCACATACTACCGCAGAGATCTACCACGCCTATCTCCCACCATTTCCCCAAGCAGCCATACCGACCACTGCCAGAATGCGCTGTTAGCATGCGGTTTGTCGCAGCTGCAAACCTGCACCCCATGAGCCGGAAGCCAAGGAGGTTTGATACCAGCACGGTAGAAGGCGGTTTCAAGCATGCATACTAAAGAAAACATTGGTTCGTACAGGCGGCGTAAGATTAGCAACATGTCAGACTGATCACCATCGTCACCATACAACCGTCTGCGTACCAAGTAGACGAAACGAACAACCTCAGTCCCACTACTTAGCAGGCTCCTCTACACCGCCATTCCCACCCCCAACAATAGAGCCAACAAACTCCTGATACCTAAACACCTCCCCCCTCTTCCCTCCCCCCTTACCAAACGCCCTCCTCCCCGTAAAGCTCGCCACAGCCTTCTCAATCTCCTTCTCCGTCAGCGGCCTCTCCCCCGCTTCAGGGCTCGTATGCAACAGCGCGTCCCGGAGCTCGGCGACGTCGATCTGCCCGCTATCGTCGTCGTCGAACGCCGCAAAAGCGTTCAGCATTTCCTGCTGCGACGACAACGGCGCCAGGAGATCCGACAGCGTGTGCAGGAAAGCCGGCATGCCCAGCGTCTGTGCTTGGCCCGGCGGGAAGAATTGCGATACGGCGGAGGAGGTGGCGTCTTGCCCTAGCCCGGACGTGTGTCAGATCGGTTTCGTCGCGGGTCCATGAGGGGAGATACCAAGGTTGGTGAGCATGTCGATGACGTCGTCTCTTGTGACTTGCCCGTCGCTGTCTCGATCAAGGATCTGGAAGCCTTCTCTCATCTCTTTGACTTGTGCTGGCGGCAACCTTGCGAGCGCGTCGCCGTTGGAAGCTCCTGTCGTCATCATCGAGCCGCTGGTCGCTGGATAGGTTCCTCGTGTTGGCGACGCCGGGGGTTCTCGACGAGTTATGGATGGTGTAAGACCCGTAGGGGTCCGGACTCCGTCGTGACTGGTCGGTGTACTGCTATTATGCAGCTTTGATGGCGATGTTATTGGCGTATGCACTTTGGTCGGAGAAGGTGTGGGAGTGGTGGCGCGGACTGTGCTGGACGGCGAGGCAGGAGACTCGGGGCGTCTGAAGGGAGAGGAACGAGGAGATCCGAAGGAAAGGGGAGATGGTTTGTAGGTCGATGACATAGACTGAAGGGGCGTTGGCCTCTATCAGTCTTTCTGGAACAGGCAAGGATGCCGCTCTGCTCTGGGTTTTACTTGACGTACCATACTTTCAATATTATTTTGGACCATAAGAGTAAGGTAACCTTGATGTTACGGTCTTGCTTCTAGACCTCGAAAGGATCTGATAATCGTATGTATCCAAGCAGATCAGTCGATCAATGCCAACATGCCAAATGAGACTGGCTATCGGAGGGCAAGGTAAACAAACAAGCCGGCCACTTGCACGTGATGAGACGCTAATGCGGGAAGGGTGATAGCGTTACGTCAAAGTTTACCTTGATCGGAAAAGTCCCTGACGATCACCGATGCGGTTAGAGAATTCCCGACAAAGGGTTAACTCCATGCCTTAGTTAGGCACAGCAAGGGCCAAGACAGCAGCGCTGTCGAACGGGTGCTGGATACCTATAATGGCACGATAATGGCCCTGGGCGCATAATCATTGGTGAGAACTCTGTCATGCTGTGAGACCGGTCGTGTGCTATCCTAGAATATAGTCGAGCCATTGAGAGGGAGCTTTTGCAAACAGCTAACCTTCTCCTGTCTGCAGTCTTCTGCGTTGTTTCGTTTCGTGATATCCCTCCTGCGTGGGTTCGTCTCGACCTTGAGGCGCACGGTATCAGATCTTTCTCGAAAGATGGCGACCACGAGTACTCTTCCCCATCGACCGCCGACGAACGGAACTACCGCCAGCGTCAATAGCAACACAACTCGTCGGACTTCCTTCTCTTCCGTTCCCTCCTTCGGTAGTACCATCTCGAAGTTGGCCCACAATGGCGCTCCCCCAAGACCCATACCACCCCCAGTCAAGCGCAATTCAGTCGGCAGTTCTCGGATACCCTCGACTTCGACCTCCAACTCGAATCCGGCGGTTGCAGGTCAAGGCAAACAAAGCCCGGCAAAGCTAGGGTCCCAATACCCGCTTCAGGGCGCGGAGAAACATGTGGAATACATTCTTGTGGCGTCCTTCCACGTAGACCGTGGTCCGATCATGGAACACCAGTACCCGGGTGCAATCAGTGGGGACGAGCACATGCTCGCGGAGCTGATGCTGCCAGATCAGGCGCATGTTCGAAATCAGGATTGGACAATATTCTTCTTGCATAAAGATACGAGCGGGGACGAGGAAGGTGATGATGGCAGTGAAAAGGCCAAGGGGCTAAACGGACGGGGAAAAAGCAAAGGTTTAACCGACAGAAGCTCTACAAAAAACGGCGCTGCAGGCAGTGACCAAGAAGGCGACGATAGCGATACGGAAAGTGATGAAGACGAGGATGCGGAAGAGGTGGAGTCAGCCGAAGGAGGAGAAGGACCACCGTTGGTATATGTGCTGAATCTAGTAAATACGAAGCAAGATACAACAGCGAAGAGGTGCGTCTACCAGTAGATGTTTGTTTCGAGAGGACGACTTTGGACTGATTTGGATACTATAGGGGTGCAATCGTAAAAGCCATGGCAGTGTGTACAAGACATTCATTCCTTCATATATATAAGGCATGTCCAACACGCACTGCAAACCTGTACCTTTGTACAAGGACGCTAATGCCACGACAGCCCTTGCTCCTTCTCGCGCTCGAGGCATACTTTAAATCGCCACATCCGGAAACTTTAGAAATGCTATATAATGCGGTTAACTCGATGGATCTCTCGTTGATGCCTCGTCTTTCGATTCTAGAGCCCCATATATTACAAGCCAGCGATACGAAAGACATGTTTGTCGAAAAATTCGAGCGGATGATACAGCAGCGCATGGCCGAAGATAGCGACTCCTCAAATCCAGCCTCCCGTCCAGACTCGCCTTCGAAGTCTACGACCGACCTCACCTTGACTAATTCTCGATATACCATGCCCCGCGACACTCATGAGTTCGAGTCTCGGGTATACTACAATGGCATACCGATCCCAATCAAAGTCCCTACCGCCATCTCCCCCGAGACAGTTGGGGACTTCTCGCTCATCAAGCTCATCCAGGTGTTCTCGGTCCCGCACGCATCCTCCCCACAGCCGTTCATGCTTCATTCACATCTAACAACTGGTGGCGCTTACACACATCCGATCATTGTGCTCGTCAACGCCATGCTTACGCAGAAGCGGGTCATGTTCCTTGGCCACAATCGTCCTTCGGGAGAGGTTGCCGAAGCTGTACTCGCAGCTTGCGCATTGGTCTCTGGCGGCATTCTGCGCGGTTTCACGCGTCATGCTTTCCCTTATACCGACCTGACCAAGATCGACGATTTACTCAGGGTCCCAGGGTTTATTGCTGGCGTTACGAACCCGGCCTTTGCGAATCATCCTGAATGGTGGGACCTTTTATGTGACATCCCCACGGGGAGGATGAAGATCAGCAATCGCATCGATCCCGCTCCTGTCACGGATGGCCTTGTGTATTTCCAGCAACAAAACCCCTCGTACGCAAATGGACATGTAGGTGCTCCGATGCCAATGACAGGATTGGCGGATCCCACAGGAGATCAGGCATTCATGGATGACGTCCTTCGAAGCATCGCCAGCCGCCACGGCGAGAACGTGATCCGGGCGAAATGGCGAGACTATATCATCAAGTTCACGCGCATCGCCGCTGCATTTGAGGAATCGGTGTATGGAGCCTCGGCACTCTACATCGGCGGGGAAGAAGCGGACGCCGGTTCGGCAGGCGTGTCCGGACACGGCTACGTTTGGGGTGACGACTCGACGCGACAGCGAGAACTAGGCGGGAATGTGAGCCGAATAGAAGGATGGAGGAACACAAGATCATATTACAGCTTTATCCAAGATCTGGCTCAGCTGTACACATTTCGACCCATCTCCGCCATCGACCTCCACCACCATCACGACCGCCTACGGAGTCAAAAGCTATCACATGCCGACTCGGCGGCGATCTATCTCGCCTTCTCGTCCTCGATCCGATCGTACGCGGAGATCTGTCAACTCCTGACCGTGACGCCCGAGTCGCACGCTGGTTTGTTTTACATCTCCCTAGGCCTCTTTCATCCCAGAGGCAACGTGCGGCTGGCGACGGTGGCGCTGTTGGAACGGGTCCGGGAGCACGAAGCCGGTCGACATTTCTGGGCGCAGTTGGGGCGTTTCGCCAAGTTGGCGTTCTTTCGGGTTAAAAGGGAGGCGGAAGCCAGCAACGCGCAGAACGGGGACAGTCCGGTTGATCGGGGTGATGGTATCGACGCTCGGGTGAGAGGACTCGGGCGAGCGAGTTGATCAGAGCAGGTTCACCATCCGTGGACCCACCTCTGGCGTCAGGTCCGGCTGTATGGCTTTTGCTCGCGCCTTATGAACTCAACATCTGGCCGTGCGCTATGAACTTATGGCTGTGCAATCATTGCCGCCTCACTCAACCTAATGAAGTGGAGCCACGCCCAGGTCGAGAAAGCAGTCCAAATGTCATCCATGTCCATCGTGCAGCTGATGGTATTGACACTGCATCGGCTGTCATGGATGCGGATTCCGCCCGTCGGGGTGCTCCGTGCAGGATCTTACTCGGAAGAAATCCATTCTCGTCGCCTCGGGAAGTAAGATTGGCCATTGTAGGGTTCTTCCGGATCCCCCGTTTCGGGAAGGTTTTACATTACGAAGGACGTGCTGGAGGCTTCCATCAACATCTCGCACGGAGAGAAACTCTACGATCTACGAGGGCCTTTTCAGCCTTTGTTATGCTTTCGCGGCAGAATCACCGACCCATCGTGCGGCGAGATCCATCAATCAGCTGTCCATGCACCTGCACCCATGGTACGAGTACCGACCTGCTGGATTCATTTGGGCGGGGATCCCGAGATCAATTTGGCTTACTCTCAGGACAGCTCCTGGGCAGATTCATCAATGGGAAAGATGAAGCTGACATACCTGTCCCGGGAAATTCTAAACTTTGCCAGCTGGCAGTGTCCCCCACCAACCCCCAATGGCAATCAACGGCATGAATCTAGCAAGACGAGCCGCGTGCACGAGCCCATCCCACCCGACGACGCCACACTGGTACACGATCAGCAAGACAACGCTCGACAAGCCACCCGGCTCCGGATCTCTCTCTGAATGAGCTTTGGCCGTCGGGATGGAAGCACCGATCTGATTCTGCCTTGTACAGTACTGTACCATCGTAGAGAACCTTAGGTAGCATGGGCGAAAGACCGTGGGACAACAATAAGCGGAGTACCCGTCGATCGCGCACTGTGCTATGTGCTACATTACCAGTAGATGCTGCGCTGCAAGCGAGATGGCTGGCTGGTGGCTTGCAGGGCTTCTTGGCTTTGATGGCTTTCCTCCTTTTCGGAAAGGGGAGACTTGGGTGTTAACGTTATTGAGTTTCGGGGGGTGGGAAGGGGGGACCGTGGGCGTGGAGGGTGGAAGGTACTGTACTGCACTGTACGGAGGGAATCCTCGTGTGTAGATTGGGTAGATTGTAGATAATAATGATGTTGATACCTTGAGGTGCTCGGGGGGCGGGTTACACGTATCTGCTCTTCGTGTCACGGGTGAGTAGGACCTCTTGCTGCAAGGGACTGTACCACCGTGTGAGAATGAATGACAATGATGGCCCTGCGAGGAGGATGAGATTATGCCTGCCTCGAAGCCTTGCTTTTATGCGAGATCCGTCGGTTGGCGTTATTGAATTTCCGCTTCCGCTTCGGCTTACCTTGACGGAGCTGTACCCTAGGTACAAAGTACCTACCTAGGTACTGTATCTTCCGTCCTTGACTTCACGTTGGGGGTGTTCGTCTGGTCTGCAAGCACAAGGGATACTTTTGCGCCGTCATCTCTGCCAGTATTCGTTGATAATCTTACCTGTACCTTGAGGTAGTGATTAGAGTTCATCTTTCATCTTTCATCTTTCATCTTTCATGTGGAAGTTCCATTCGTGCCGATTCTTTTTCCTTTGTCCGCGCCCTCGGTACTACTGCGCTAAAGTGCAAAGTGCAGAGTGCAAAGGGATGAACGGTTTCGTGAGGGAAGTGAAAGTCCTGAGTCATTATATATTAACATATATCTATATCATGTATAAGAGATAGGTACTCTGTACTACCAGTGCATCTGTCTTCTCCCTCTTCAGAGCATTCGCATAAACAACGAATATCATTGTTGAAATGAAGGTGGATCTATTTATGCAGCATGTGCTGTTTGCGGCACAGCAATATTGATGACTGCACTGACTACCAATCTTTGTCCATGCGCCTCATGATGAGGAGTGGAGAGTGGAGCTGGGATTTCGATTTCAGATATCAAATCATATTTTTATAAAGATTGGGGGCCCTTTTACACTTTCCAGAACCATGAGCGTGGAGAGGAAAAGGATATCGGTGTCTTTTAGTCCGTGTGGTGTGGTGTGGTGTGGTGTGGTGTGGTGTGGCTTGCCGGGAAGAGAAGCTCACTACTGCAGCCTTTTTTTTATCCTTCACTGCCTTTGCCTTACCAGTGCAAGTGCTTGAAGCCTACTGCAGTAACTCGCGAGGTCTAATTACGATCATGTACGGGCATACCTATATGGAGTGCACTACGGGGCTGTGTGCCCGGGTGCAATCCCTCATTTTACTTTTATACCTTGTCCGTGTATGCGTCTAATAATAAGGGATGACGGGCTAACCTCCAAAAACAACCACATCCACATCCATACTGTTCAGACCCACATTGACCTCCGCCCTCCATTCCCCCTCCTCCGTGCTTTTCAACGGCTGTACATATACTTACCACAAACATACTTCCTTCAGTCATTCGTTGATTCCAATTGCGTTCTTCTGATTTGGGGCTTGTTCAATCCTTCCATTTCCGGCGACCAGAGCACAAGAAGGCAGATACAGCTGATAATCTATACTTAATCCTCACGTCGAACTCATGTCACTCGCTTGATACATATTGATTGTCCGAGTCGCAACCGGCAGGAAGCTGAATTGACTTTGAGGGAACAAGGGCATTTGATTGCACTGCCTTCTTTATTCACGGCTCTCAAGCGTCACGTCACATCACGGAAGAGGTGGGAAGCACCAATTGTGCCGAGGACAAGAGATCTGAAAGAACCAATGTCCCACACACCCATCTGAGCGCCAGCGAAAGACTTCAACTACTTGGAGGGTGCTGCACCCCGCCGGACCATGTTCGACCTTCGACAAACGCTACTACGACCATGATTGAGACGCTGGAGTCTCGGAGATCCATCCACCTCTCATCCGAAGCCATGTCCTCCCAGGACCGGCCACCTGCTTCGCCACCGTCACACCGCACACGACCTCGGCCGGGAAGACGACGACCCAGTCGCAAGCTCGCATGTCGCCGCAGTACGATCCCGACCCCGATCACGATCGTACACTCGATCCTCGTCTTTCTGTCGCTGCTCTGTGCAACAACAACAGCGTTCGCGGCGGGCAGCGGGTGGGGAGAAGCAGAGCGATCGACGCTTGCGCAGATGGCCCGAAGAGGGGAGATCCTCGTCGATCGGCGACCAGCGCCGGCCGCACGGGTCGATCTCCATCCGCGACAAGCCGGCGACCCTTCCGGCTCGTCTGGTCTCGTGTCATCTACCTCCACGGCCTCGTTTTCGGTGTCGACGTTGGCGGCAACGACTTTATCCTCAACCACCGGTACCCCAGCGAGTAGCGCGACCACGGCGCCGTCCTCGACCGAATCGCCCATGAGTGTCTCCCCTTCCACGCCTTACTCCCCCTTGCCGAGTCCGTTCGACACCAGCCTCGGGAACAATTTCACCAACCCCAGTTGCCCTACTTTCTTCCAGTCCTTTCTAAGTAATAGCACCTTCAAGTCGTGTCTCCCATTCAGCCTCCTTCTGCAGGCAAGATCCTCCGCTCCATCAACCGGCAATTCCCCGCTCACAATCAACTAGAACTCCAACTCCTTCTTCACGGCCTCGAAGTCCGTCGTCCGCATAACCCAAACCCTCGACGCCACCTGCAACGTCGCCCTCTCCACATGCAGCAACCTGATGAACTCCTTCGCGCTGCAGATCCGCCAGGACGGCAACTGCGGGCAAGACTACAGGAACCAGAACCCCATCGTCATGCAAGCCTACGACGGCCTCGTCAGCTACGAACCCCTCTACCACGCCGGCTGCCTCAAGGACTCCACCGGGAACTACTGTAAGCTCCCCCCCCAACACAAGCCCCCATCCCATCCCTCAAAACACCAACACCAACACTAACCACCCCCTCCCCCACAGGCTTCGCCGACGCCATAACAAACACCACCTCGCCCTCGGACAGCTACATCTACTACCTGCCCCTAGGCATCGACCTCCCCGGCGGGGTGCGGCCGACCTGCAGCGAATGCCTCAACCGCACCATGGCCCTGTTCGCCACCGCCGCCGCCAACAAATCCCTGCCCATCGCCGCCGACTACGTCGCCGCCGCCCAGCAGATCGACATGGGCTGCGGGCCGGGTTTCGTCAGCGCCGCTATCCCCGCCCCGCGGTCGCTCGCGGGGAAGAGGAGCGCGCCGTTGTCGGTGGGGGGGAGTGTGGCGCTTGTGGTGGCGGTTGTGGTGGGGGTTGGGCTGGGGGGGTGAGGGGGTTGGAGTGGGTTGGGTTGGGTTCGGTTGGGGGGGCGGTTGTAGTTTGTTTGTCTGTGGGAGGGGGGGGAGGAGGGAGATGTTGGTGCTGCTTATAATTTCCCGGCTTTGGGTGGGTTGGTTCTGTTCGTGCATCAGTGGCCGGTGGGGGAACTGGCGGCTATTAGTTTGGCGTCGAGGCGGTTATGTTTCCGACCTTGGTGCTTCTTATTCTTATTCTCTGGTGGGATGATGGGATGCATTTTATCCGGGAGGCAGGTTTCGTGGCATTTGGAAGGTCTAGGGAGGGGGCATGGCGTTTGCGGGTTGGTCTGGTCTGCTTGGAATGGGATGATATTTTTTTCACCATATCGTAGGTATGCCATAATCTTAGATTCTACTCGGATCCCGCCACCCTTCTCTCTGCCCCAAATCGAAAATAGTGTACCTTGCCTAAGAATGCATGCCGCGTCGGTGACCCCGTCTATCCTCACGCTCTCATATGTCTACGCACTGCGTTCTTCTCCAACCCCTGCCCTTCACTGCCCTCGTCACAATGATGTGGTGCACGTCAACTACCTAGCATTCGGTACTTCCGGTAAATTAGCTTAGCAACCTCTTGTATCTCTCTTCCACCTCAGGTCGAAGGGGGGTTTGCCCTTCGTTTTCCAGGGGAGGAAGATGCAGCGTCTAATTTAGGACATTCAATTCAGTAGGCATGTTTCCTCTACAAAGGCGAGAGATGGCACCTCTGGGAAGCTTGTCACATCCACTGTCCCGACAAACGACTCGACGATGAAGCGTAAACACCGAATATTCATATTGAAAGCCAGTAACCAGACCCGAAACGCCTTGAGCGCAAGTCCCATAGGCCACGAGACACCGACTGAAGAACAAAAAGCACGCTTTCCAAGAACTCCACACACAGACCCTGCCGCCAGGCCACCCTCACCCTCCCTCCTCCTCAACTCCCTCCTCCTACCCCTTCCGATCACCCGGATAGGGCTGCCGCAGCGGCAGATCGCCCCCCAGCGTATTGAACGCGACCGTCCTTGGCGTCATAGGACTCTTCATGCCGCCCGTGGTGCCGGGCGTGCGGGGGAGCGTTCCCATCTCCCATTCCTTCTGCCGGTAGCTCATGAGGGATTGGGGGGACATGTCCTTGGGGTCGCGAGCGTCGGTCTCGACGGCGGATTCGAGGGAGGTGGTGCGGGCGTCGGGGTGGGTGCGGCCTGTGCGGGATGGGAGGAGGGAGTAGATGGCGAGGGGGATGTGCGAGGCGAAGAGGGCGCTGTGGAGGAGGGAGGGTTAGAGAGGGTTTCTGGAGTTGGGGTTGTTCGTGAAGGGGGGCTGGGGAGGTGCACGTACCACATGAGAATAGCAACGGCAAAAGCGCCCTTAGCCTGCTGGCAAAACCCTCGCACGGCACCGGTGTTGGCGACGGCGCAGCTCCGCGTAATGTACCAGGGCGCACCGGGCTGGGGGAATCGCGGGTCGCTCATGTCGGAGCCGGACTGGCCGTGGACGCTGACGGCATAGAGGGCGAGGAGGAGGGCATGCACGAGCAGGGAGACGAGGGGCAGGAAGACGTGCGTGATGTACATTGTTGTCTTGACGATCAGGATGAACATGGAGAGGACGGAGATGACGACGTTGTAGTTTGTGATGCTGTCACAATCAGATGTTTAGTTTGCGTTTTCCGGAGTTGGGAGATCGGGGGGGGTAGGTGGGATGAGGAGCGTACAATTGACTCCAGACCATGGGGACGGTTAGGGGTCGAGAGTTGGCCGATGCGTAGATGACCTCGTTCGGGTTCGAGTTCCAGCCATGTTGGGCGCCTTCGGACCAGAGCGCCGTGCGGTATGTGTCCGGGCTGGCGATGCCGAAGAGAGCGAGGGCCGCGACGGTGAGGGGGAGTTCGAGCGCGAAGAGGGAGATGAGGATTTTGGGTAGTTTCCAGTGGCGGGCGATGAACATATTGGTTGTTGGTGTCGGGAGACGCCTTGAACAAGAGGATGCGTGGTTCGCTGTCGAGTATGAGGGATCTGCAGAATCGTCTTCGAGGTTGCCTTTCTTCTCTCACAGTAGCTGCCTATATCTCAAAGCACTTCCCAATGCCTATACTGCGCAACAGATGGCGACGATAATCTTGGGATTTACACTGAAAGCACGAAGTTCGATGGGAGGGAGACGAAGGAGATGTCTGCCGCACACCCTCCACACGCTTTTGCCCTGGCCGGCTTTCGCAACCGCCCACAATCCACATCTGGCCATAGTGCATGCATCGCGCTCCGGCAGCCGCCCACTTATCATGCATAGACAAGCATTGGAGTGGGTGATGGATGAAGAAGCATTGTCCAATTATCGAGCTGCGTCTTGCGCTTTGGCTGCGGGCGTTTCATTAGCGGCCGTCGCTGGCTGTACTCCGTAGACAGTGGCCTTTCCCGAGGAAGTTAGTCCCTAAATGGACCCTTGCCTTCATACATGGAGCACCTTGGTCAGTAGATACTCTATAAATGAACTATCAACAGGTATTTGGTCGGTTGAAGCTTGTTGAACCTTGCTTCATGGTGTTGCACCACCCGAATCATCTCGTTAAACCTCCAAACCCTACCTCACCTGTCTCATGTATCGTGTAGCTTCCACCATCTCCAGGACCTGCTATCTGGTCGGCAATTTAGTACGGACTGTGCACCATACCCATGTGCTTCCGCGCTGCCAACAATTCCAGCTTCACAACAGAGGCATGAGCACAGAGCTCCGATCTTCGTTGACTCATGAGGAACGCACGGCAACAGAACCTCGAGAGAATGAAGTACATGAAGTCCTTCTGCGCGGGATCCAGCAGGCATCCCCAACTGTGCGGCTGTTACGATTATTCCATGTTAACAAGAAACAACCGATAAAGGTGTGTCTCTACCTATCGAACCAGGCATGCTCGCAGCAGCTTTCCTCCGAGGTAAGCACTTTTGACAATGATATGATGTAGTGTAGTTCCTACCGGGCCAATGGCTAGACGTACACATTCCTGGCATTCCAAAACCCGGAGGCTTCACCATCACCTCTATCCCAGGAGATGCCATACCCCACAAACATCAAGAGCAAGGCTACGTAGAGTTAGCAATACAGAATGCGCCCGCAAATCCGGCGGCAGCATGGCTGTGGCGACCCAAGGAAGGGATACAAGGAGCTCAGCTATCAGTAAGGGTAGGGGGGAGCTTCGTCTGGCCACCACCTAACGTATCTGCAAAAGATATCAAAAGAGCCGTGTTCATCGCGGGAGGCGTCGGGATCAAGTAGGTTATCGGAGATTGACGTGTACGCCATCCACCCCCACTAACAGCTTCTAGTCCATTGATATCGATGATGGCACATCTCCATTACACCAAGCAAATGCCGCAAGAGGTCCGAGTGCTCTACACGTCCCGCATGTCCGAGTCTGGTCGCTCTGATTTTCTTTTCGGCACCCGCCTCAGGAGAATTTGTTGTCTTGGATTGAGTCGTACGCAATTCCGGTTGCAGTTCTACGTCACGGGAGAGCATCAACTCTTGCCGGAAAGGGTTCGCGCCCAGTGGCAGCAGCGCCGTATCAATCATGACGACTTGATAGAAGCTATTGGGAGTCGCGAAGACCGAGTGGGTGTGGTGTGCTACGTTTGCGGGCCTCCAGCTATGACGGACGACTTTGTCAGTGTCTTGAGACACGCAGAGGGAATGGATGAGCACCGAGTGCTATGTGAGAAGTGGTGGTGAATGATTCGTGATCGCTGAAAAGAAAAGACGGTGTTTATCAGGATTACCGATAGGACCAGGGCCCACAGCATCGATTAGAACACTTTCAGAGGATATTCTCTGTTAGGATAGGTCTGTTTTGGATGGGCGAATTCTTTAGCACGTCCTTTATTACGCGCGTTGAGGGTCTTTTTTCACTGGGGAGACTATGCTCGAGTTGTTGCTGCAATTCAATCAGCGGTATTCGATATCGCTTTACTTCCTTGAAGGGTAACCTTTTCCCCCAGTAAAGGAACGATATTACTCAGCTCCTTGCCTATGTTGAGGTGTGTATAAAAAAACTCTCTCCTGTTGTCTCGAAATCTCAATCGAGGCATCCAGTCTTTACTCTATATTGATGCCAGTCCCGTCTACAACGTACGGAGCGTAGGTGCACAGCTCTCATGAATGTCAACCACACCCAATTATTTCAAATCGAAATCAGCCCGTAGCTTTACTTCACCTGAAGATCCTATAAAGCCCACAAACTTACAATCCTAGAAAAAAAGGATACTCGACCTCTTTGCTCGAGGTCACCACTAACGGCTAGGGCTTACATGTGATCTCACATGTACATAAGGTAGGTACCTGGTAGGTACAAATTACCCCACAAAACCCTAAATTTAGGTCTCTCCGCATGACAAACGCGGGTTCTGCCCCGCCTTTCGCTGGTAGCCACAGTACGTCCACAGCATCGTACTCCATCCTCAACAATCGGTTCCTCTACAATTCCAATCTTTCCACAATGGTGACGACAGAAGAAGGCTTGCACACGCTCGACGACGGCAGCAAGCTCTACACCAAAACATGGAAGGTCCGCAATGCCCCGCACCAGCTATCCTTCCCCGCAACAAAGCCTCCAGAGCAAAGACTGACAATGTTCTTAGCCCAAGGGTAAACCCAAGGCGAAAGTAGTCTTCGTGCACGGCTTCAGCGACCACTGTACATGACCCCCCCCTACCCCACCATAGCCCTAAAACTACAACACGATGACGAGCTGATCGGCCCGACAGGCAACGCATACTACACCCTCTTCCCCACCCTCGCCGCGCACGGCATCCAAACGCACGCCTTCGACCAACGAGGCTGGGGCCGCTCCGTCACGCACCCATGCGAGCGCGGCCTCACGGGCCCCACGTCACTCGTCCTAGACGACATCACCTCCGTGCTCACCAGCGTCCTCCTTTCCTCCTCCTCCTCGTCCGCCACTCCCTCTCCCCCAGTCCCCGTCTTCCTAATGGGCCACTCCATGGGCGGCGCCGAAATCCTCACCTACGCCGCCCTCGGCCCGCCCGCCATCCGCGCCCAGATATCGGGGTACATTGCCGAAGCGCCCCTCATAGCCTTGCACCCGGACTCGCAACCGAGCCGGCTGAAGGTGTTTCTGGGCCGGATGGCGGGCTGGTGGTTGCCGGAGCGGCAGATGGTGCAGCGGCTGGAGGCCAAGTGGCTGTGTCGGGACGAGAGTGTTTGTGAGGCCTGGGTGGCGGACGAGTTGTGTCATGATACGGGGACGTTGGAGGGGTTGAGTGGGATCTTGGGCCGGGGGGAGGATTTGGAGTGGGGGCGGGTGAAGGTTGAGGATGAGGGGGTGAGGGTCTGGGTGGGGCATGGGACGAGGGATATGGTTACTAGTTTTGAGGCGAGTCGGAGGTGGGTGGAGGGGTTGAGGGTGAGGGATAAGGAGTTTAAGGCGTATGATGGGTGGTTTCATAAGTGTAGGTGCTGCTGTGTTGGTGGTGCGTGCGGAGGACTGGTGCTGACGCGAGCGATACAGTGCATGCGGAGCCTGGCGAAGACAAGATCACTTTCGCCAACGACGTGGCTAGTTGGATCTTGACGCGGTGTTCTGTCGCGACACAGGGCGGAGAGGAGACGAGGCCGAAACTCTGATTGTAAGGCGAGGATGTGTTGCTATTCTGCGGGGCTTGCGTCGGGGGTCTGTGTTCCGGCGTTGGGTCTTTCTTCCTCGCCACGATGTCGCATCCGTCTCCAGACGCCTAGGAACCCGCCACCGGAAATCCTTCCACCCACTTTGGGTCTACATACCATCGCCCACTCGTCGTCGTGACTTGCGAGTGCTTGAGCTTCTTCCTGATCCCTTGTGATCTCCGTGTTGTCTTCCGCTGACGACCCGCTCTCTCCACCATCACTGTCTAGACCCTTCGCTCGGTTATACTGTGCCCTAATCAACGCCCGTGGCCTTACAGCGCGGACGGACCACTCCCTGCCGCCAGTCATGCTGGAGCCAAGTTCAAGCACCCGGTCCAGCGCGAAGGGCAGCCTCTGTTTTCTTATGACTTCAACGCAAGCAGAGATTTGCGTGATGCTAGGGTTGAACACCGTCAACACGCCATCCACCTGGAGCGCGGACGCTACGTTTTCCAGGTGAGCTTCAGGCACGGGCAAATCCAACAGGACGTGAGCCAGAAACTGTTTGCTACCTTCGCCCTCGTTGCTCTGAGCTCGTACCGCGAGCTCCTGTGAGATCCATTCGGACACGTTCCCGACGTGGAAATCGACGTTATTGGCATATAAGTCATGTCGGAAGCCTTGGACGATTTGCTTCGCGTGAGCGGAGTTGTGCTCCGAAATGTCGATGGTGTGGATGATAGCCCTGCGTGATGGCCTCACTTGTTGGAGGTCCAACCCCTCATCAGGGCTTGGTAGCGTCTCAAGGGCATCGTTCTTCTCCTTATCTAATTCGGTCATTGACACATCATCCGCTGTTTCAGGGGCCGCATGTTGCGCAGCGCCGTTATCCGGTGAAGGCGGATTGAAGGCATGTATTGCCCGAGCGAGATACAACGTCAAGCCACCATGCCCGGTTCCAGCTTCGAGTATCTCAAAAGGCGATCCGGCGGGCGTTATGGGCGCATGGATGTCCAGTAGTGACACAATCAGGTCGGCATCTGCGGGATAGATCTACTAATTCTTGACGATCAATCCAAGTTCATCTTCTCCCAGAGGGTCAAGCCTTACCGGAGTGACCCTTCGTGGAGTCATGGTAACATAGTCGGAAAGTGTTGGCAATTGAATCCTGCAAGCCCGACCTTCGTGACAACGATCTATCAGCTCGTGTCTAGCAGACTGGTGTGCGATTATTCTCCCCACCTTTGTCCGTCTTGATGGCATCGCGCACTTGCTTGCCAATAATCTTATTCTGCTCAATGTTACCCCTGTGCGTCGCTATTCTGGAATCGCGACGCAGTGGTTTCGTGAGGAAGGGGTCCTTGCCGCCGCCATGGAGAAGCACACGATCACCCTCTACACAAATGGTATGGTTTAGATCTGCGCAGACATGACAAAGCTTAGGATAGCGAACCTGCTATTGTAGCTGCAGCCGTTGCGAGAAACCGGCGGCAGTCCAGGCAGACGCCATTAGACCACCTTGAGCGCAGTTTCATGGTAGCTTCGAGGTAATTACTTCGCATCTTTGCTTTCTTCGAATTGGAACCCAAGTATGTAACGAAGACGCGTGCTCGGCCGAATGTATTTCCGGATTGACCCCAGAGTGTTGGAACTCTAATTTGATAGGGACCCATCCACATACCCACACCGTGACAGACAACAGAGCCGTTTCTGATGCAGAGTTTCTTATGTGTTAGACACACTATGGGAGATGTAGACGGCCCTGTACACACAGCATGACGTGGTCTGGCTACGCCAAACAGCTGTACAAGTGGGCAGCTGCCTAAGAATCAGGAGTTGCAGCTCAGTATCAGCAACCCAGAGCATGATGACTCGACGGATTGTGAGTTTTCTACTATAGAGGCGGACATGTATCTTCCCCTCGACGTCAATGGAAAAGCTGACTTCTCTCATGAGCAAAAGGTCCGCACTGGCATCCAGCTGGGCGTTCTAACATTCGTCACCCTCATAGTAGTCTTCGTTGTCGACAACAGGTATCGGGTACTTCCCAACTCGATACATAACCATCTCCCGATTCACCATGCTGGCTTTGTCATGACCGACATTACGGTCACCACCTGCACCACGCTCAATCCGCTATCGAGCTGTCAGCTAGTCGGTGATAAATGGCATCGAATCGAGAAGGACTTGTATCTTGGGAAGAGTTGGTTTACGAGCGCCTACGTAAATGTACAGCGGCGAAAGGAGGAAGAATTGACGGAGAAGGATAAAGTTATCCTGGATGTCCGGGTGGGCCGGCTGGATCCTGTTACCGGAGAAAAGGGGGAAGGCGGCGAACAGTGGGAGTCACGACCGGCGGGCATTTGGCTGAAGAGATCGTCCAAGAGGCATGCCAGCGATTCACCGAAAGTCATTACCGCGGTGGACGTGTTGTTCGGGGCAGACGCCGTGGAGCCCAGACACGGGTGGGAAATCAAGGATCCTCCGCTCCTGCTCGCCACTTCTGGCGAGGTTCAGGAGGCCAGACTTAGTGTGCGAAGGGGATTGCCGGGCAAGGTTGAAAAACCAGTGCTCAGAATCAGGAAGGATGGGAAGTTCAAAATCATGCAAGTCGCCGATCTTCATCTCAGCACAGGACTGGGCACCTGTCGAGATGCCGAACCTCCAGGTCACAACGGCGGCAAATGTGACGCCGATTCACGGACATTGGAATTTGTTGGCAAGATTCTCGACGAAGAGAAACCCGATTTGGTCGTACTAAGTGGCGATCAAGTCAACGGGGAGACCGCGCCTGACGCACAAAGTGCAGTTTTCAAATACGCCGAACTCTTCATCCGGCGCAGCATCCCCTACGCCACCATCTTCGGCAACCACGACGACTCCGGATCCCTATCACGCCCGGCCCTCATGTCCCTCGCCGAGACTCTACCCCACTCTCTCGCCGAAGCTGGCCCCGCCACCGTCGACGGCGTCGGGAACTACATCGTCGAAGTGCTGGCGCGGGGCATCTCCACCCACTCCGCACTGACGCTCTACCTCCTCGACACGCACGGCACGTCGCCCGACGAGCGGCAATACCGCGGCTACGACTGGCTGAAGAAGAACCAGATCGACTGGTTCCACGACACGGCGCAGGGGCTGAAGAAAGCGCACAAGGAATACACGCACGTGCACATGGACCTGGCCTTCATCCACATCCCGCTGCCGGAGTATCGCGACGCGGATAATTTCCGAGTCGGCGAGTGGAGGGAGACGCCGATGGCGCCGGGCTTCAATTCCGGCTTCAAGGACGCCCTGGTCGAGGAGGGCGTGCTACTGGTTAGCTGCGGGCAGTAAGTCTCCCACTCCCTCTCGCCCTTGTTCCCTTCCCATCCCCTTTGCCCAGCTCCTTTACGCAAAATCTTCCATCTGTTGACTGATGGCTAACGCCGCGTTCTTCGTTACCTCGGTAGTGACCATGTCAATGACTACTGCGCCCTCGCCAAGTCCCCCGACGACAAGCCGCAGCTGTGGATGTGCTACGCCGGTGGCTCCGGCTTCGGCGGGTATGCGGGCTACGGCGGCTATCATCGGCGTGTGCGCTTCTTCGAGATCGACACCAACGAGGCGCGCATCTCGACGTATAAGCGGCTTGAGTATGGGGATACGGAGGGTAGAGTCGATGAGCAGATTATCGTGGACGGGGGGAGGGTCGTTGCTGAGTGAGGATTGGGATGCTGAGTGGGGCGGAATGAGCGGTTCGGGTTGGTGATGTTGGTTCTTATGTGGCTTTCACGTTCTCGGGATATACCTGGGCATGGCGTCGGGATGGGTGTCTGTTAGGTTGAGCGGCATTTGTGCTTGAGGATTATATTCAGCTTCCTCCGTACATCTACTTATAGTCTTAGTAGTACAGAAATTCGAAGCCTACCCAGGTGACCAAAGGTATGCTGAAACTCCCGGTATCTAAAATCGCTCGCTTCAGGGACAGGACACAATCCCTAAACAGCCTTCGTCCGGTCCATCGGTATTCACCTCAACAAGCCCTTCAGGCAGCCGTCTCCATCCCCGGCAATCCCTCCACTGTCCGCACGCCTAAGTCCTCTTCCTTGGTCTCCTCAGTTCCCTCAGAAGCAGGCCCCGTCGTCCCGACCACATCCTTAGCCTTCATGCTGGAAAAATACGCCGTATAGATCTGTAGCTTCCACAACATCATCCGCGTCTTGACCGTATTCTTCTTCGCCTTGAGCATGACGAACTCCGACGCGAAAAGGTGATCGCTAACACCGAGCGCCTGAAGCATTTCCTCTCCGAGCATCGCCCGCATATTATACACCGGGATATGGTGGCCTTTGAATTTGACCATCAGGTAAGGCTCGGGGCCTTCCGGTGGGAACGCGCCCTTCGGCTCGGACTCGACGGGTGGAGACGAGGGGCTCAAAGGACCAGAGTGCGGAGACGGTCGGCCGAGCCATAAGACGGCGCCAATCTGCGACATCTCTGGGATGCCGTCGAGGCCCTTGGCTGTGGTGACCAGGTAGCCGGCGTTGCAACGGCGGAGGTACTCCAGTCTGCCGAGGACGGTCTTGCGCAGGATGTCGAGGTAGTATGTGTCCATGTCTTCGCGCCAGACGGTCTTTTCGGTGCGGATGTCAGTGTACCTTTTCCAGCGTGGCGGGATGATTCGCATTATTTCGCCGCGGTGGGTCAATGACTTCTGGCTGATGTTGTGGAGGAGGCTTTGGCGGGCGAGCATGTACGCTGCGGCGCCGTTGGGCCGGGGTCGGAGTCCGACGTGTTCAGGACTGGACTTCACTCCCTCCTTCATCTCCGGGGTGGGATGTGTTTCAGGGTGGTCAAACTCGTCGAGGTCATCGTCTTCTTCTTGCGTGGACTTCGTAGTTGTCTTGGATGGCGAATCTTGAACGTCTTCTTCGACGGGCACGAACCACGGCGCGCCAGTCTTGGGGTGATTGACGGCGTGGAACTTGGCCTGGAAGAAAACGGGGATCCGTACGCCTGTGTAGATGCATTTGCGGACCGAAGTCGCGAGAGCCTGTGCTAGGACTTGGTCAGTTGTAAAGTCACTAGTTTAAGGCCGTGAGCTCGACCCTTACATACCATATGGATTTGCAGCCAACTTCGTCTGAAAAGGCGTCGACTCCGTCCCCTGGGCTTTCTTCGGCGTCCGGTGACGCTCTCTCGCAGCTATCTTGACCGGATCCATAAGAGGTGACAACGGCAACGGACGGTAGACTGTACTACGAGCTGCAGATTGACGGTGTCGTTCGACCCTTTCTTGCTCGCGCTCAGCGCGCATCTCGTCTTCGGCATCTTGGCCTTCTACCGTGAGATTCCCGAGCAGGCGCTTGAAACCTCCCCCCATGCGTCGGATGAGGTAGCGTGGAGCTTCAGAGGGCTTTTCATTCTTGCTCGTAGCCGTCGAACTATATAGCCGTAGGTTTCGCCATGCCGTTCTTGTACAGCATCGCCTCATCACCCTCGGTGTGCCTCGTCACATTGAAAGTTGAAATCGTTTGACGGTCCCGTTCCGCATTTGCAGTTCCCGCTTCGGCAGACGGCAGAGTCCATTGACGCAGTCCTTACCCAAGTAGCACAGAGTCGAATCCGAGAAAGATTCATGTTCGAATCCGTTAGTTATTTGATAGCTGCGGAGCAACATCACAGAGGATGAATTTCACGAAATCAGCAAAGGTGCTCAGCGCACCGATATTCCGCAGTTCTGCAAGAAGAGGTTGGAGCTCTCACACCACCTCTCCGAGTCAGAAACAGCCCCAAGCCTGGGTACCAACACCATACGTGACGGAGACAGTGGTACGCGCGACCTGCATCCACCTCCTCTTCGGAAGCTGACTTTCCAGGGAGGTGGTTGGCACACTTGTACGCTACCTACACAACCCTCAGAAGAACCTCATCAGATGAAAGACTACTCGCTGAACCCGCCCCGCAGATGACATCTTCTCGCGCCTACTAAAGGTAACAGCCCCGCACCCAGCACAGCCAGCGACCGCCCAGACTAACAGCAACCAGGAACGCATCGTCTGTCTAAACGGCCAAGTCGACGAAACCGTCTCGGCCTCGGTCGTCGCCCAGCTCCTCTTCCTCGAAGCCGACAACCCGGAGCGACCTATAAACCTCTACATCAACACGCCCGGCGGCTCCGTCACAGCAGGTGCGTGCGCCGCTGCAAACCCGCCTCCCCTCCCCTCAGCCAACAACCCCAACCCCAACCCCAACCCCATCAACATCGACCCTAACCGGCCCCCCCCCGCTGACGTGACCCCCCCCCCGCAGGCCTAGCCGTCTACGACACAATGACCTACATCCAATCGCCGGTAACAACCATCTGCATCGGCCAAGCCGCATCCATGGGCTCGCTCCTCCTCTGCGGCGGCGCTGCCGGGAAACGCTACTGCCTGCCGCACTCGTCCGTCATGGTGCACCAGCCGTCGGGGGGCTATTTCGGGCAGGCGAGCGACATCGCCATCCACGCGAAAGAGATATTGAGGGTGCGGCATCAGCTGAATGAGATTTACCGACGGCATTTGACCAAGGCGCATTCGATCGAGGAGATTGAGCGGTTGATGGAACGCGATCATTTCATGGGCGCGCAGGAGGCGTTGGCGTTGGGGATTGTGGATGAGATTTTGGAGAGGAGGAGGATGGGTGGTGATGGGGTGGGGACGAAATTGTAGAGTTTCTGGAGGGCGTGGCGGGGAGGCTTGAGGTTTGATCGCTGCAGAGGGAATGTTTTATGCGCTCTTTCTGGATTCGGGTTCCGACGTGATCATTGCCATGCTGAATCTAAAGCATCACTAAAGCCAGTATCCATGTTGGGATCCTCAACAAGTCAAGATGGTAGCTACAATGACCTTGTCACGCGATTTGTGTAGAAAGACTCCAGAAGCAGTTCCGTTCTTCTTGACATGGTCATGACAAAGTCTTTCCTTGGCCCGTCGAACGTCTCGCCAAGGTCTTGGTAGGCCAAGCCTTGTAATTCCTTGGCTGTGAAAGTATACATGTGCCTTAGGGATGACGGTCAGTAATTTCGATCATCAGGCAAGCTTGTAGGCTTCAGAACGCCTTCCAACGCCTGTCAGAATGACGAGCGTCTACATACACGTGGATGGACTAGGTATAGCCAACGTTCGTACAACTGAAAGAGAGTCGATCTCCGACACACGGACGCCAACTTATCAAGTACACATTCGGTCAAGGCAAATACGCCCCTCCCGCCATGACCAGGTTCTGCCTGGTGAACCGAACTTTATACACCGGGCTCTTCTTCGTCGGAAAGGCGCTGATCTGGTCCGGCGTCACGACGACGTCCTTGCCTTTCTTCTTCCCCGTCCCTGTCAAGCCGGCACTACCTTGCCCTCCAACCTGGCCGACCCCATCGATCTTGGTTCCTGCTCCTCCTTCCCCGATGACCTTTCCTTGCCCAGCATCGCTGGGTCCGACCACATCCCAAATGCGGACTGTACCGTCGGCGCCGCCGGAAACGAGTACGGTCGACTCAACACTCCAGCTGAGGGACCAGATGCCTCCTTTGCCGTGACCTCGCATTCGCTTCAGTAGTCGCCCGGGGCCGAGGTCCCAGAGTATGATGGTGCCAACGTCGTCCGCGGAGGCTAAGATTTTCCCACTCGGGCTGCAAGCAAGACTCGTAATGTTTCCGGTGTGGCCGGTGAACATGCGCACGCTGCTTCCAGTGCTGACGGACCACATGATGACCGTCTTGTCGCAACTGCCAGTGAAGATGTAGGCGTTGTTGGGATGAAAGCCGACTGTATCAACATCCTGATCATGCTTGGCGAATATGCGTAGACAGCTTATATGGTCAGTGGTCCACAACCTTGCGGTCTTGTCATGGGAACCTGTTATGAAGTAATGACCAAATGGACCCCATGTCACATCCCAGACCGGATGATCGTGCCCCTTGTAGACGACGAGGCAAGACCACGTATCAATAGACCAGAGCCGAACAGTCTTGTCTGCAGAGGATGACAGTAGGTATCTAGGTCCAGTGGGTGGGGCGGATGGGTCGGAGCTCGCCGTGGAAGGCGAAAATGATACAGCGTAGACTGGCCCTGCGTGGCCGATAAGACGACGAGACGAGGATGGCTGCGGGTCACTTGGACTCGGAGGCAGGGCCGAGGCGAGAGCTTTGCCCTCCAGACTCCATACGCGAATGTAGGACTCTTGCATGCCAGCAGCAACCAATAGGTTGTCTTGCGAAAAGTCCAGGCAGTTGATACTAGCAAGGAGTTAGCATCGCTTATACCTAAAGATTTATGCTTCAGTACCTGTCAAAGGTATTGTGAAATGTGAACATCGTCACGCTTACGCCGGGACCTACTCCATTGGTTCTGCCTTCGATCTTGAACCGGTCACGATTCTCTTTTACCTTCTGTACTTCCATAGCGACGTCGCGAGACACTGATGGCGGCAAAGGTACGTCACCCCGATTCGGCGCGTCCTCGCTCTCTTCGCGTTTGATGTGTTGTTCGAATTCCTGAAGAAGCGAGTTCTGCCCCTCTGCTGGCGGATTAGACGCATCTTCATCTTCAAGCTCTGCTTGCACGTCACTCATAAGCTCTGACTCCATTGGCAGAGGGCCTAGCTTTAGCTTCGCCAAGACTCCAAGAGTCGCGTTTCCGTCTGTGTTGGCGGATCCTGGATTGTGACCTGGGATCCCTTCGTCTTCGTCTGGGAACTCCTGACCCTCATACGCACGGCCTAGCATTGCTGCCAGACTGTGACGCTTGTCACTAGCACGCTCGATCGTAACGACGTTGATTCCATTTTGGATGACGCTGACGATAATTGCGCCGCCATCCTTTTCTTTGCTCTCAAGGAATTGTATGAGATTAAAGAAGGCGACGGTACTGAGTGTTAGCCGGTATTTAGAGCTTCTGTAGATCTTCGCAATGGGGTTGTCAAGAACATGCTCCGGAAGACTAAGAGGCTCCAGCGCCCGGAGGTCATCCTGATGTTCCTTTTCGAACAGTCCCTTGAAAGAGTTGAAGAATATATGGCTCTCTTTCGGGTAGAAGTCGGAAACAAGGTTCAGAAAAGAGTACACGAATATTGGCCACAGTGTCCGCCTCAACTCAGGCTTGATTCCTCGTTAGTCTAAGCTCGACAGGAGTGACCTTTACCAACCTTGTATATTTCCAAATTTTCATCTATCCATCGTTTGGTCATGTCTGGAAGAGAAGCCTTAGCAACTGAGCACAGAATGTTAACGGTCAAAGATCCAGATATCACCTACCGAATGCTCTGCCATACTTAGCACCGCTGCTCTCCTCAGCCCTGGAGTGTAGTTGTCGCCCTTCAGCATCTTGATTGGCTGATTCCATGCGGAGCATTGCTTCAGTGCGGCTGTAACCTTTCTTGGAGAGGTATTCTATAACCTTCGCTGTCACGTTAGGATCCATGATGCACGTGACTGAGTCTTGAAAAGTGTTGAGAAAGTGAATGCAGATGTTACAACGAAGATGTAAAGTCTGGTCTCACGTTGTACGTGAAGAAGGGTACAGTTGATCACATAGTGAATCATGAATACAAACAAAAGCATGTACACAGAGGTAAGAACATAGACCATTCAAAATCGCAGATCCTTCATTTTGCGCGCAGAAAGTATGACAACGAACCCAGTTCATATCTATAGAATTTGCCATCTCAGTAAGGGAAATGCAGCGTCTTCCCACAGAGGCTGCCAGGCTATTGGTGGTGTTCGGCTCTATCGCCAGCTTCTCGGCGTAGTACAACAGCAGGTCTGTTTAGTGAGGCAACAACGGAAGGTGCTGCCCATGGCTTGAGGCGCCATTTGTGCAGCGATAAAGCAGCGATGGGTTTCGAACAATTGGAGACCGTGAATCTCCCAACTCTTCTTACTGATGCTTATTTCAGAAGAAATATTTGGTCTGTCTATGATTGACCTAGCTGCAAGAAACTGATGCTAGATCGCATAACCGCACAACAAGATAGGTGAAGGCAGACCTCACAGTACCGTAATGAAATATGTGTAATAGATTGAGGTGGAAATCTTGATAGAGACAGCAGCAATGGCAGTAGATTAGGCCTAAGAACTCATCGCTTACAATACTATTCAGGTCCTGCTGCGACATGTTGCCGTTAGGGCCAGATCCAGATCCAGCGCCTGCGAGCTGCGCACCATTTGCCTGATGCTGTGGCGGCATAGGCAGACCAACGTTCTGTGGTCCATTGCTTGAGCTTCGAGGTGCTGGAGGGCCATTACCACCTCCTGGTGGTCCGGACATTCTCCCGTCTCGCCCAACGCCCCAGTTGCTTACTCCGGAAAGCTTTTCTACCGGGCGCGGAGCCGCACCGTCATGGGTTGATGATGTGCCAGCAAGCGAACTTACATGACGATGAACTCTTCAGTCCATTTGATATCGCGCTAAGCCACAAAGGTAAAGCCGCCCACGGCACTCTCCGCCAGGTATTGAAGGTCACGTGAAGAGTTTCTACCAACAGGAAGAAAGTCGTTACTCCAAACGTTCACTGCATGCTCAAGGTATGGCAGCGCAAGGCATAGAAAGTTCAGAAGATGAGCTGTCATTGTCGGCAGAACGCATCAAAGAGCTCAACGGCATTGACAAGGTGTGTAAACTACTTTACGTCTACCGAAGTCGAAGGAGCTAATCTGTGTGACTGTTCAAAGGACGTAGCAAAACTATTGCAATCCGCTGGGCTAGCAGTGAAAGCTCTCACAAAGACTCGCCAGTCAGAAAATGCAGGTGCTGCATTGCCAGATAGCCTTGAAAGTCACAAAGCGGCCTTCACTTCAGCAGCTTCCCTGTACTTCACCCTCCTCTCCTCCATTGACGTCCGCCTTCGCCGCCAGATTTATGCCCTAGAAGAGGCGCAGATTATAGCAGTGGACCCGCCAGCAAAGGAGAGTTCGGCGGCTCCTGTGGCTCACGGTATCTTTGGGGAAGCGACGGCCACTACGGCCTTGTCGCAAGCAGCATCCCAGAGGGTGTCAAAGAACGCCAGCACTACAGCAAGTAGCCTGGGGAACCTGGACGTGGGATGGCTGAACAGTCGGAACGACAAGGTCGGGAAACAGATGGAAGCAGAGCTCTGGGCAAGAGCCAGCAACCTTGTCCAAAAACTCGAGTCTCGAAAGACTCGGGAAGATACGGTAGAAGAGCGAGAGCCTGAGCCTTCAAACCACAACAGCGATAACGGCGATGATTTGTTCGGATGATTAAGGGACGTCTGGTTTCCTAGATGTTACCTAGCTCACATATGACCGAGCACTACCTACCCAAATCTCCGGACACGCATTCTGCCACACTTGATCAGACGGACTCGAGTCAATGCGGGCTGCCAAAGAGGTGGTCTCATCGCACACTGTCCGTCCTGACAAAGTATGAGCTACAGGAGACCATCTTGGTCACCATCCACGAAGTCCTTTTACAATGTCTTGCTATTCCGCACCGACGCAGTCAGCCGCGCCTGTGTTAGGACTCTGCGCCATGGATCAACAAAACAGGGGATCGCACAAGAACATGTCCGTTGGTTGACAGATATGAGTACCTTAGTGGGGAGCAGGAGGTCATGGCCTTATGCCATAGGTACCTTAGCAAGCCAATTCTGAGACTAAGGTCAATCTACATGTACTTCGTAAGGTACCTAGACCCTCAATCTCGGTACTTACCTTACCTAAGTGTGCTATGGAGTAACGAGGAGAACTGAGAAGAAATGAGACGGTTATCGAGGGGTCAGAAAGGATCTCGGCTTCCAGAAGCCGTACAGTTTCGGTCAGTCAAGAATCATCACAGGATCACACGTCTAAGTTAGTTGTTATTAGGTGATCAAGAACGGAAAACCTTCCTGTTTGGGTAAAGTGCCGAATTAAACTTACCGAACAGCGGGCGTCTACCTACCTAACCAGGTAAGGTACGGTACTCAATAGTACTTGTACTAGTGAAGTACGGTAAGCTAATACGTAATACGTAAGGTATCTAGGTACTTACCTTATGTATAAATACAACGGCTTGGGCCGGCACTACCCCCGCAGAGTTACCGATAAGCGTTAAGTTATCTCGGATCAAAGCTTGGCTTATGGTTGCCAAAACGAGTTGATGAAGAAATACACAGTATTTGTATTTCGTACGTATCTAGTCACGACCCAAAAGCTTCACGAGATGAGGTGAGGTAGCACTGATGGTAACGGTAGAGTAAGGTAGAATGGGAAAGATCACCGTCAGTACCTTGCCTTATCTACCTCGGGGTTTCTTGTGCTGACGACTGCGCGGACATCGCTGTCGTCCCCAGATCTTACCTTACCTGACCTTGCATATATCTTTTCGTCCGACGGGCATGATTGGTCTGCACCAGGCTCGTATCATCTCGATGGCGTAACGTCAGTGCGGCTTTCCCCCGCTTGGTGGGTATCATGAAGCTCAGCACATTCCTGATAGCGTCTAGCTCAGGACTGCACAGATTGCTGTACCATTGAGCATCGGGACTTCGTACAACCATTAAAGAAGCATGGCAGACCCAGCACCCTTCACGCTGGTCCTGCTCCCATTACCTGCGCGGTGTTATCAGTGCATATGTCTGTTTAAAAGTTGTCTGTTTCAAAACACCATAGCTTCGTCTTCTTCGTCTTCTTCGTCTTCTTCTTCTTCTTCCTCTCATCCAGCTCAACGTTGAGATGGCCATGCAACCAGCAGCGGCGGCCCTCGATGGAGGAGATCCTCGCATGAGTCACGCCGGGGAGGGTATTGCGGACCTCTCCCGTCGCACGATTCGCAACCTGCACGATCCCAACGTCAGTTTCGAGGAATATCTCCACTATGCTACCATATCGCGCGCGGATGAGGCGCGCGAGGCCGGTGGCAACCATGCCATGAGCATCCTGCCTGGCAAATATGGAAGGAAGAATCAGACCGTCACCGAACAGACTGATGGCACTCTATCCTCGAAAGGCGCATTCGACAAGGAGACCGAACTCTCCCACAGTGGCACCTCCCCTTCGAGGGTTCCGGAGTATACGGTGTCCGATGCGGAATGGATGCAGGCTTCACGCGCGGCCAGGACCGCTACCTGGGGTGCGGTGTTTTACTTGATCACAACGGATATCTTGGGGCCTTACTCTGTCCCGTAAGTGCGACTGTCTCCCGTGAGAATTGGCGGTACTAACACCATCGTCCCAGATGGGCTATGGCGCAATTGGGTTACGGCCCTGGTATTGTGCTATACACAATCTTTGGCGCAATGGCAGGTTACTCGGGGTGGCAGCTGTGGCGGATGTTCCTACGTTTAGACTCCGATCGGTACCCATTGAAAACTTACGGCGACGTTGCCTTTCGGATCTATGGCACTTGGGCCCGCATCACGGTCAATCTCCTCCAGTCGATCCAGCTGCTCTGCAACGTCGGTGTCATCATCATCTCAAACGCACAAAGTCTGTCGCAAATCACCACCGGCAGCCTCTGCTTCGTTGTATGTTGCGTCATATTCACCATCGCCGGAGCGGTCCTCGGACAAATCCGGACGCTCCAGAAATTCGGCTGGATCGCCAATGCGGCGATCTGGATGAACCTGCTCGTAATCTTCATCACCATGGGTGTCGCTGCCCACAGCGAACCGAACTGGGACGCGGCCAAAGCCAGCAACCAAGTTGACAAAGGCCCGATCATCACGACCGGCGGTCCACCACCCGGAGTGGAATTCGAGGGTCAAGTGGTGGGACTGATGCAAGCCGTATACTCCTACGGCGGTGCGATGCTCTTCTGCGAATTCATGTCGGAAATGAAGCGCCCCTGGGACTTCTGGAAGGGCATGGTATGCGCCCAATCCTTCATCTTCTTCTTCTACCTCATGTTCGGCCTCTTCGTCTACTCCTACCAAGGCCAGTTCACCATCAACCCTGTCTACCAGGGCCTGTCGCCGTACAACTGGCAAACAGCCTGCAACGTCATCGCCTTCATCTCCGCCCTGATCGCGGCCGCGCTGTACGGGAATATCGGCATCAAAGTCCTGTACAACAACCTCTTCACCGACGTCTTCCACTTCCCCCCCCTGACCGAGAAGCGCGGCAAACTCCTCTGGGTCGGCATCGTGCCCGTCTACTGGGTCGTCGCCTTCATCATCGCCGCCGCCATCCCCCAGTTCTCCAACCTGACCGCCCTCGTCGCCGCCGCCTGCATCTTGCAGTTCACCTACACCTTCCCGCCCTTCTTCATGCTTGGTTTCGAAATCAGGCAGCACGCCATGCAGCCCGGCGAGGGCTTCGACCCTGCCACGGGACGGGTCACGCGTTTCGATTCCGGCTTCGCTAGGTTCAAGCGCGGGTTTGCTAGACAGTGGTACATCAAGACCTTCAACGTTTTCTACATGTTGGGCGCGGCCTGCTGTGCGGTCTTGGGAGCGTATTCCGCCGTCAAGGGCATCGTCGCCTCTTTCCAGTCGAACCCGGCCATAAGCTCGTTCGGTTGTACTTCTCCGATTGGGGGCTAGATTTTTCGTTGGGACTCCACTTTTGGGTGGCCTATCTTGCGTCATGTTGTCGCTCGCTGTACATTTGGCTAGTATGTTAGGTATGTAGTGAGTACATAGTACTTTATACAGTCTACGTGTTCCAGCGTTGACCTGTATTTCGATACTAGAGTGGACAAATTAATGAACACTACCTCCCTATATCCTGTCACAATACCCCGTGACCCTTCCTGATAAATGGTGCATGGTATGAAGCACAGCCTGAACCCTACCTCATAGATCTCAAACGATACATGCAACCCATCATGCTACCGTGAATCTCCTATTCGTCTAAAAATTTAAATATTCTAGTCTCAAGGGCCCTCGACTTTCATCAAGTCTCTCTCTTCTGACGAGCGACGACTTAGGGCAAAGGGACAATTTGCCAGGAAACCTTCCTTACTTAGCTCTCTGCAGCGTTCAGCTGGAGTTTTTGGAATTTGAGACCTAGGAATGACTGACTTGCACTATAGAGTTTCATCATGTTTTGAATTATTCTGTATAGGATGATCAGAGCTGAATGTGAATGAATGCAAATGCCGAATGTGAATGTGAATGAAAGAAAATGCTGAATTTTCATGTTTGTATTATGATGAAGAGATTGGGTCTCCCTGACTGCATGTTCAAAGTGCCTGAAAGCTTGATGGCGCGCACGCCGTTGAGATCGGATGGGGCCGCTCGTCATTGATGAGACATCCACTTACCAGCACCCTTTCAGTTTTCGACGATGCCATTAGTCATACCGGGACCATCTAGACGGTTGTGAGGTTTGCAAGGTGTCTCAAACTTTGGCTATCATGCTCTGTCGCTAGACATGACAAGTACTCTGGCGACCTGCATCTATACACTGCGCTCGCGCTCGTTTTCAGCTGTGACAACGCGAGGGTTTTCCACCAGGCCTTGGAGGACTGGGGAGGCTGACTCGAGGAAGGGTTCGAGCAGAGCACATGATACACCAAAGGCGTAGGGATTCTAATGCTCAGATGGGGGGCGCGGCCGAGGCAATGTCGCAAACCCTCGATTGTGGACCGCGCTCCTCGCTACGAACCGTGTTGGATAAGCTTCCAGCCCTTTCTCGACCTGCCCAGCTGTACGACGACCTGCTTGGCCCTCTCGTCCAGCTCTTTGGAGGTCACCAGGCTGGCGCTTTCGTCCTCTGCGGGGCCTTCGGGACCGTGCCAGAGGAGGGCATTTTGAGAGGATTTCCACACCCCCTGGCTTTGCACATTCACAGTCTGTGCGACCAATGCCCCCGTGTATACCAATGTCGCGACCGTCAAGGCTGCTGGCAGGCTGAGCCACTGCCACCGCACATGGGTGCATGTAGTGTGGGTAAGGACGACGCCAAGTGCGGGTGCATTCTCCGCCGTGTCCGAGGGCACGAGACTGCCACTCTGGCGTAGCCAGTTCGTTGCGACTGTCGAAAGGTTGTTGAAGGTGGCCCTGACTGAATCGTAGGAGATGCTTCCGTTGTTGAACAGCCGTGATAGGACGGGAGTGGTGATAAAGTTGACATTCATAGCCATATCATGAACCTGGGGGGCTTGTACATTCCCCAAAATCGAGCTCGTGAGAACCTCGTCCAAATTATGCAGGCGGAGCTTGTAGCTGCATTTGCTTGGGATGGCTGGCCTTGTGGCGTTGCTGATGCCAGAGTCAGCTTCCGTTCCGTTGAGGTATGTTCCGTTCCAGGCCATCCACTCGGTTTCCTGAGATATGTAGTGGTTGGCAAGAAGGTGCGTCTGCGTTTGGTGCGTGAGACAGTCGACTCGGGCTGTATGTGCGACGTGGCCGGATATTTGCATGTCTCCTAGCATAAATTTTGCCGACCAATTGCTAGCGGTGGATTGCAGCGTTTCCTTGAGCTTCCCAGAGTCAATGGTAGCTGTATACGTCCTCATGCAGAAATTCATTTCGCAACGGACTCCCATGATTGGCAACGCAGAGACTACATCTATTGTCGTGATCCTTTGCGATGGATCGTATTGGCCAATACTGCCGTCGTTGTTGTCGATAGGCCTTGGGAGTTTGTTGACGGAAAGGACCTGCCAGTCCCATTGAGCCCCTTCCTCATAGGAGGTGCTATAATTCACGATGCCGGCCGTGGTCTGCCCCGACAGGGTATGGTTGCAGTTGTATTCTGGACCATAGCCCGCCTTCGGATTATTCAAGCAAAAGCTAGAATTGAGTTTAGCGGTGAGGTCTGTGCAGGTGGTGCATACACCGATGGTGTGATATGGATCGAGAAGCGTGCAGTTACCGGATGCACAAGTGTATGCAGCTTCGATGGCGCCAGCGTCAAAGTAACCCTCGACCAATTTCATGCGCATCTCAGGTGACATTTTATCTCCCAACTTTATATCATCGCCACCGTCGTACAACATAATCACGCGCTGGACAGTAGCGCTAGCGTTGTTGACCCCGATATTGCAGCCGTAGTAACTGACGACAGCTTGCGTGAAAGGGTCAACGCCGATTGCGCCGATAGTGATGAGAGCCCCAAGCGACGCCGTGACATGCCTCCGGCGGATCGTACACAGCATCCGGGTGGCGCCCCAGGGTCCACGAGCCGCGTCATCGTAGATCGATAGGTCGCTAAGAGGTCTTCTTCTTCTAGCGAACCATCGCCACTTCAGCTGACCTAGGCCCTCCGCCGCGATAAAGAGAACGGGTCCTTTGAATACAATGGCGAACACGGAGAGAGCGGTATTGATTGAAAGTCCCAGTGGCCACTGCGGCAGTGGTTGATCCTGGTAGGCATGGAGGACAGTAACCAGACTCGCGAAAGCGATGATGACGAGGATACAAGATAGAAACTCAAGCCACCAATGGCTCAAGGTCCGTCCCACTCGTCCTGACGGCCATCTTGGGGATGGGAATTTGATGCTTTTGAACGGTAATTGGATATTGAGTCGAATGCCCCTCATTTGTCCGTGGTGCACTTGAGGAGAGGGTTCGGGTTTCTGACGCCCAAAGTGCTTCTGCTGATCAAAGCGTGACGGAGGGATGGATGGTAATGGGTTGTATGAGTACACGGTTGGTGAAGTGGTATGTAGAAGGACATGAGATCCATACCAGGTGAAGAAATGCCGACTTTTAGTTGATCTGGATAAACTATAATTGTACTCTGGGTGTTTCTCGTGCGAGAAAGGCTCTATCAAGAGCGGTGGCTACCGACCCTGCTGCCTTAGGTTCGGCCTCCACACCAATAATTGCAAGGCTCGCGATCACGTAGCAGTAATAGCAACCGCTAAGCAGTACCTCTAGGGGTTATAGAGTGGCATGAGATGAACGTTTGACAGTCGAAGACTATGGAGATCGATCCCTGATGTCAGCCTACAGAGCATGTATGATAGAGGGCGCTTCCCCGGCTTTCTGCTGAACGTACTTGTACGATAGCGTACACGAAGACGATCATGTTCACTGCCACGCTCATTTTACGGGAGAGAAGGAGGCTCTGCTGAGACGGCGCCCCAACGTAGTGTTTCATGTCAGCAGGAGGCTACGTTGCGCACGCTCAAGCCTGAGGTGTCGTGCAGATTTGTGGTTCCACACGGCGCGTAATCGACAGCTGACTGGGTGTAGGGTCGCCATGTAGAATGCACAAGGTTGTTTGAGGACTGTAGTGGTCAGCTTGTACATCGGAAGTTAGCTCCGCCAGTGAGATCCATGGAATAGTCGAATTGGTCCTGCTTCAGCCTTTCGTCGATCCAATCAATCAGATGTGCAGTAGCTGCCGGTTTCCCACCAACAAGAGAGGAAAGGAACGAAAAGTCGCAGCCTTACCACTCCACGACGAATTATGCCTCATAGACTCGAATATAAACAAGGATCAGCCGATGGCGCGAAGAAACCTTGGCAAGTGACAACCATGCGGCACCTGCCAAAGTCAATCTCATCCCCCTCGTCAAACTCAGCCTCAACGTCCCGCCCGACCCGGTCCTTCAGCCCTCTCCGCGCCATCATCTTGATACTCTCATCGAGATTCGCCAGCGGTAGCGCCGTCCGCCTCCACGTCTGCGAGATCGTGGCCACCAGGAACACCTGCGCCGCTACTAGCAAGCCCAATGAGATTGCAAGCCATGCCCACCCCACACTGACCAGAGAAGTCGCTAGAGTAGACAGTCAGCGCAAATGCTGCGTCCAGGGGAGCTGGCATAAAGATGCAGAGGGAGTTGGTCATGCTGTTGATAATTTGTGCAGCCATGGCGAACATGATTATGAGCGTGTCGCTGGCATTGTAGAAGGCGTTGGCGGAGGAGTCGATGCTGCCACCGAGTGGGCCGCCGGCGTGAGCAAACCGAAACTGTGCCAGGTTGCTGGAGCGAGGCCGAGCCAGTCACCATGGGGTTAAAGGCTGGCTCATTTGTTGCTCGGAGGGAACTGAGAGCTATGGAGCAGGTTGATGCATTGGAGCTGCTAGCATTGGTGTGTTTCGACCATAGTTCTGAGCTCCTTTTTGCTATGATAGACTGGCAGCTTGGCTTTTGGTACGAAGAAACGGCCTTGGAAAGGTCATGTCAAGAAGGTTGCTATGTGTGGCAAGTCTAGCTCTTCATGCGCGCAAATTGCCTTTTAAGTCTCGAAAGTGCTCAGGTGAAAGACAAAGTCGCACCAGTGGAACGCGTGCAGCCAGAAGCAGTCAAAGTGGAATACCTTGATGGGGATCTGGCCGCTGCGCATGCCTTTGAGGAAGGAGCAGACTATCTTTACATCATATGAGGTTGTTAAGGAAGTGCTGAGCTAGAGGCCAAAGCTCCAAGCTGGAACCATGCTTGCACGACCAATGAGGATGGCATACTTGGTCACCTTCTTTGGCGTAGGGCCGTGGATGAGGTACCGCTTCAGTTACTGCACCTCGATGCTCGTCTGCATGCCGGCAGCAGAGCTTGCTGCCGAATTTTAGGAAGACACGGTCAGGCGTGTCGATAAAGACACCTTAGCCGGCTGACGAGAGCCAAAAGGGAGTGTTCTTGTATGCCTGCTTGGACGATTGCCGCCGTTGCCGTTCCAGAGACCCACGCTCTGGCTGACCTTTGTTGAACGCGCCGAAGCGCTCGCTGAGGCCGTAGATGGACTCACCTATGCTGAGGTCCGTCTGTCTAAACATGTAGTGCTTGAGCTGGGTGGTAGCTTCGGTGATCTTGGGATTTATAAGCCGAGCGAGTACGAGAGGCCAACACTGCGGTTCTGCAACGCGGCCAAGCTCTGGTTGCCGTCCGTGCTGATAAAGCGGATGTCAAAGGAGTGCTCCTTGGGTGTGACGGTGGCTGATAGTGACCCGGACTTGAGCGTGGTCCATACCTCGCCCGTTGAGACTGAAGCATCGCTCGGGGGTCGCTCGTCAGATACAGCTCAACGGCAGGTTCATGTTGGAGCGCGCCGCTCCAGTGCATGACCCCAAGGCAAGCCAATGTTGCTGATGTTGAGCATGTCGCCGCGCGAGCGGATGTGCCTTGTCGGAAACAATAGGCTCAGACCTTTGCTATCATTCTTGGTGCTGACCGTGTATATGTCTTCGGCATACTCGACGCGCTTGTTGGGCGTAACGAGCCACTTGCCTGAGCTTTTCCAGCGACTGGAGCTGGACACCTACCATCACGAAACTTCATCTTGGGCGCTGTCGAGAGGATGCTGCTCCACTCGACAATGGTGCCTGCTGGAGAGGTCACAGCATTGTATTGAGCTTTTCAATGCCCTAAGCTGGGGTTCAAGAGAGCCCCGCACCAAGTATCGCATCCATGGTAGGTGCAGAAAGCGCCATCCGAAGGGAGTTCATGCAGGGCAAACGACTTACTGAAAGCGACATGGAGTAATGCGCGAGAGAATGATCTTTCTGGTGAAATGCACAGAGCCGGTTTGCAGGTGGGCAAAAGCATTTGTCGTATTTGCCTGTCACATTTGCTGTTTTCTTGGAGTGGAGCGTGAGTCTCCAGGCCTTTGGTCCTCGACGCTCTCACAAAGTCACAAGTCCCATGATGGTCAAACACGCCGACTGGATGAGGCAGTTAAAGATATTTCTGTTGGCGCGAACCGCACATGTACAAGTGCTCAGGCAGTGATGATTGTTGTTAGTGTCGTACTCTCGCATGCCGTTATCTGTATAACTGATGCTCAGAGACAGCTCTAGTCTCGACCATTCTACTCGGGACTCTTTTGATGTTCAATAGTCTTCTGTCCTTAGTCTTTCATACTTCCCTTCCTCGATTAGCTGTTCCTTGTGATTATCGTCCCTAACCTCCTAGGAAAATTGTTCTTTCCTTGCGGCTGCTCATACAGCTTCTACGCCTTTTCTGCCACATTCATCGGCTTGCAGACCTGCACCTCAGGCTCTTTTCCCACGATCAAGACTCATAGTCTCTTCACAGAAGCACGACTGTGCCGAAGCCTTTTGACGCGAAGAGCGAAGCGATATGGACACCGGTGGCTTGGGCGGAGCTGATGACACCATGACCCCATGCGGTGAAGACATGCCCCCTTCGATGTGCGTTGATTATAAGTGAGAAAATCCACGATTAACCATCAGAAGTCTAAGTCGCTGTAGGCGCAACGACTGCCAACAATGGGACTGCGAAGGAACGGACACGATGTCAGAAATGTCACGATAGTGAAGCTTGTCGTCGCGCAGTAGGGTATGAACATACCTTAGCTCCGGTGACTTATGTAATCATTGGGACCAATGGAAGATCAAGAAACCTTCTAGGTTGTTGTATCGGCGTTTGTGGCACAGTCCGAGACGCTTCACGCCGTACACGCCCATCTCGGCTGACCATGCAACAGCCAGCTGCCTCAGGGCCCAAGATGCTCATATATATATGTGCACATATCTACCCTACCTCTGTCTACCTCAACGACCTGTCTCCTCGTCCCCTGTGCCACAATTTTCATGTCCCATGACTAGGTTTATGGCCTCGAAGACAATATCAACTCGACCACTGAGTATCCCATAGAATATAACTCGCAATGCTACATGCAAGAAGCGTCTCTCATTGTACAAACGAGTCAATTACAAGGTCCAAACTGAAGGTTCTCGTCGTGGGCGCATCCATTGCAGGCCCAACAACGGCTTACTGGTTGGCCAAAGCCGGAGCAAAGGTCACCATCATCGAGCGCTTCCCAGAATTGCGCACCAATGGACAGAACATCGACATCCGCACCGCTGGCGTCACGGTAATGCGGAAGATGCTGGGGATGGAGGCCGTCGTGCGAGCCAAGACGACGCAGATGGAAGGTATCAGCCTCGTCCGCGACAACGGCCGACCGTATGGAACCATCAAAGCTACTGGAAATCCCGATCAGCAGTCGCTGGTGTCCGAGTATGAGATCTTCCGCGGCGACCTCGCACAGATTCTTTTCGACCTGACCAAGGACAATGAAAACATCAAGTATGTTTTTGGCGAGCAAGTCGCCTCGATGCAGCAAAACGAAAAGGACGATGGGCCTATCACGGTCGAATTCGCGAATGGTTTGTCGACTTCGGAATACGACCTTGTTGTTGCCTGTGATGGCGCGACCTCGAGGACTCGAGCTATCGGTTTTGGCTGCGGTGTCCGAGACCATATCAGACCGACGAACTGCTGGGCGGCTTACTTTTCCATAGAACAAGATCTTCTCGAGGGAAGTAAAACGGCACAGGCATACAGCGCCACGGGGGGCCGTTTTATCGCTGTTGGACCTGATCCATCAGGCGTGAATCGAGTCGGGCTAATGGGTATTAATCCACGTGACGGTCGCGACGCCACGCTGCCGTTCCGCGAGGCCACGAAAAAAGGAGACGGTGCGCTCAAACAATATGTAGGCCAGATTTTCAAAGGGGCCGGCTGGAAGACCGACGAGGTCGTCAAGGGCATGATGCAGGCAGAAGATTTCTACGCCAACGAGATTGTCCAGGTCAAAACCCCAAGCCTCTACAGAGGACGCTTTGTTTTAGTCGGTGACGCGGGCTACGCACCGGGTTTCACTGGTACTGGTACGACTCTCGCCATCGCCGGCGCCTACTTATTGGCGGGCGAGGTCGGCAGGCACAAGGGCAATCTTGCATCAGGGCTCAGAGGTTACGAAGAGCGAATGAGGCCAATCATCGATGATCTGCAAAAGGTTCCACCACTTGTCCCTACCATCTTTGCACCACAGACGGCTTGGGGACTATGGCTGCGAAACAATATTTTCGCGTTCATCGCTTGGACCAGAATCTTGGAATTCGCTCAGAGATTCGTCGCCGGCGCCTTTGCCACCACTGACAAATACAGGCTCCCAGATTATGAATGGGTGGCCTAGAGACCAGAAGTACCGGCTCATGTGAGCAGTCTTGCAAACGAGCCCTTCCCATATTTTTCCGACAGCAAGGCAGTGATCAAACCGCCAAGTAGAGCTTCGTTGGATCTCAGGAGGTGCCTTACCTGTACAGTGACTGCCATATCGGTATATATGGACTACCGCGTAGGTAAGTTTTAGCGCGAATTTGGTAATTTATCATGTTTCTTTCGCAGAGATTGATGGTCCCCCCGCTGTCACAAACTGACCGCTGAACCCAAACTCCTCCTAGTGAATCTTACCAACACAGAACTTCAAAAACTTCAAGTCCTTCAAGTCCATGACTCAACTCACAATATCACTGTCCCCACAGAGCTGTATAAATTCCAGCAAATTCAGACCTGCTTCCCTGATGCCTGAAGCAAGGATGTAGTGAAAAATCTGAAGATTTGATGAGATGTGTGCACAATTATGTACAGTTCTTTAGAGATTTGATAGCAAGTGTTCTATAAAATTGAACAGTTTATGAACATGTATAATTGAGACTGTCAATGTCTCACATTGAGACCATCAATCTGCAGGCTTGAATTAGCTTCTCAGTCACTGAAATTGCAGTGATTTTGCTGGAAGAATATATGTTGCGACCATGAAACAATCCATAAACGGCTAGTGTATTGTAAATTTCAATGACTAATGCATGCACAGGCACCTGCAGCAGGTCAATACGTCCAGAATGAAAGAAAGATTCGAGGGTGTCTTGGCCATAGAACGAAATACGAACACACCAGATAGACACCCACACCCAGCTCCGAAGCCACGCAAACCCCGATGGCGCCGTTACATTTCCGCAACGAGATGGGTTCTCCTCGACCAGTGGTTCCTCCTTGCCCTAGGCCTCGTCATCCTCATCGCCTCGCAGATCCAAGTTCCCGGCCCGCAACAACAGAAGAAAGAAATGGTAGTCACGTATCTCTGCGTCTCCATCATCTTCGCCGTCACAGGCCTCACCCTCCCCACCCCGGTCCTGGTGCAAAACTACGCGCGCTGGAAGATCCATCTCTTCGTCCAAGGCCAGTCGTTCCTGATGACCTCGGCAATCGTCTACGCGGTCGTGAGTCTCTGCGCAATCAATCGGAACTTCATGGACCCCGGGTTGCTTGTCGGGATGATTCTGACGGGCTGTGTGCCGACGACCATCTCGTCCAATGTCGTTATGACGCGGCAGGCGGGTGGCAATCAGGCTTTGACCGTGGTGCAGTCGACGTTGGGGAATTTCCTGGGACCTTTTTTGACGCCCCTGTTGATTAGGATGTATACGGCGAGTGGGGCCTGGTATACGCAGGTTCTGTCGAGCTCGGGGTCAGGGGGATTTGGCGAGCTCTATCGGAAGGTGTTCATGCAGCTTGGGCTGTCGTTGATGCTTCCATTGGTATGTGCCTGGTTCATTCTCTCCGTTCACAACTCGGAGCACTGAACGCAGTCTTTTATTGCTTCCTTGAGCACGTCCTTACATGATGGCTACCACCGCTTAGATTGTTATAGGACTGATCTAAAAATCGTGCAGGTGGTCGGCCAGGTCATACAAAACGTGTTTCCAACGCTGACGAAGATCCTGATCAGTTGGAAACTCAGCAAAATCAGTCCTTTCTGTCTTTTGACTATAATCTGGCAGACATATGACCAAGCCTTCGAAAGCGGCGCCTTCCAGAGTCTAAAGAGCACGAACGTGATTTTCATCGTGTTCATTTCCCTTGTATACTACATAATCTGGACTTGTATCTCTGTATCGCTATCGATCCTCTGGCTGGACAAAAAGGACACGATTGCTGTGGCTTATTGCGTCCCGGCCAAGACACCGGCGATGGGGATACCAATATCAGCCGTCATGTTTTCCGGATTGCCGACAATTGCCAAGTCTAAGATCCAGATCCCAATGGTTATCTATCAAGGCTTTCAGATCGCTGCTGGGAGCTTGATGACTATGGCGTTTCGCAGATGGCTTCAACTGGAGGAAGAGCGGGAGAAACGAGAGGAGGGCCAGGAAAGAGATGACAACGCTGCAACTGGCTGAGAAGACTATTGTACGCCTTAGGCTAGTGGGTATGGATGGGACTGAGTCAACATGCACTGGAGGCCACAAGACTCCCCTACGTATGGAGCACTCCGGAACATCTGGAAGGCTCTTGCTAACCTATGTTCATGACGAGACTGGAGCAGACGCAAGCTCAAGGTGGCGAAATCAGCAGTGTGGTATACCTGGGGATTCGTGAACGTCACCAATGGGTAGGAGCAAATAGCATTGCAAGCTCCTTGATCCGGACGTGATCTGTACTCGGTCGAGGACATGGACTAAGCAGCCGAGACCACCGCATTGGGAGAAGGTGTGACTGCGATGAAGCTGGCAACTGCTACTACGCCGAGCAAGTAAGGAAGTGAGAATGGATTGTGAGGATCGCTGGGAGAGAGCCACGAGGAGTATGAAGTCGCATTTCCAGCCTTGGGACGATTATCATTTTTCTGTCCACATGTACATGACTTGGTTCATTCAATCGGCGAACCGCTGTTTCTTGAACATCATGGTATTACATACGGTAGTCTGTGAATAGGTGGAAACCTTAAACACTGAATCCTGCGCTCATGGAAGGTCAAGGCAGAAATGAATACTACAATGAAATCTCAATACTTACTTTGATGACTGACCAGTGATAAATTCTCAACATTGAACATCAACAGTGTAATATGTTGGTAGGAGTCAGATCTCCGATTTCTAGGGCAAAATGCGGAATCAAGATAGAGAGGGACTAGCGTCAGCGGAGCTGGAAGAACAGACAGCCGAAGGGTCCATGGGGGTACAGAGCCGCATACCTCTGAGCCCATCACCACAATGGTCTCTCTTAACTCTTAGAAGCTTTGATATTACGTTCAACTTACCACCGACATCGCACGCTATGGATCTAGGTGACTCGCCCTGGGATGGTATGCCTTACTCGTATGAAGCGTAAAGGAAGACTTGCTTATAATGCCAACAAGATGTCCCATCACGCTCCAGTTCCATAGCGGATACCTCTAAAGCTTCTCAGGAGGAGCCACGTATGTCGAAGGACTCCGTTCGTTATTCTGTACTCACGTTGAACAGAATCCGCCTCTCAACCAAAACCTCCAGAAGCCGCAGCCCTGTCTGCACCCGCATCCTCCGCACCCAAACCTCCTGCAGGCCGCGCTTCCCGAACACTACGTCGTGTAGGAGCACGGCCTACTCATCTCGAAGCTGTAGACGACTCTCTGGGCCCTCTGGGTCCACTCGGCGACCCATCCTTTGCCGCACCCTCCAAGCCGGAAGACGCTCCCGCAACCCCTCAGAAAGAGCGGGCATTACCTACACGCAATGCGCGTCACACACCGCCTACCTCACAAAGTTCGATGAACAAGAGTATGATGGACTCTGTGGACCTAGGAGACGAAAATGTCGAACCTGCTGGCGCCCGGCAAAGGGTAGCACCACCTGTACAACCACCGTCCAATGGGCCAGAACATATTCGGAAGCAAGCTCAACGGAGCGTCAGCATAGAACAGGCGGCGAAGCCAAGTTTCGATATTACTGTGGGTGATCCACACAAAGTGGGGGATTTGGCCAGCAGTCATATTGTGTATCAAGTGCGGACGAAGGTATTTAAGCTGGCTATGATATGTATTAATAATTTAGTTACTACTATTGACATGGAAACAGACCTCCTCAAAAGCATACAGGCAACCCGAGTTTGCTGTCAGCCGACGGTATCGGGATTTCTTGTGGCTGTATAACTCGCTACACAACAATAACCCAGGGGTCGTCGTACCGCCGCCTCCAGAGAAGCAAGCTGTTGGTAGATTCGACACCAACTTCGTCGAGTCAAGACGCGCGGCGTTGGAAAGGATGTTGAATAAAACTGCTGCACACCCAATATTACAACATGATAGCGACCTTAAACTCTTTCTCGAAAGCGATGCTTTCAGCATTGATATCAAGCATAAAGAACACAAAGAGCCTGGACTGGGCGAGAGCAAAGGCATGTTCAGCTCGATGGGTTTCTCAGTCGGAGGTGGAGGCAAGTTTATAGAGCACGACGACGTAAGTTTGCAGTCTTTTTACTATGATCGAGGAACTACTGAAGGTGACTGTAGTGGTTCCATGACCGAAGGATCTATCTAGACGCTCTCGAAAACCAACTCAAAGCTCTTCTGAAAGCCATTGATGTTGTCGTCCAGCAAAGGAAAGGACTTGCCGAAGCAACCGGCGACTTCTCTGCCTCTCTCCATGCTCTATCGACCGTCGAATTATCAGCGTCCTTGTCTGGTCCACTTGATGGCTTATCTGATCTACAATTTCGAATCAAAGAATTATACGAACGACAAGCGCAACAAGATGTATTGACACTCGGCATTACTGTAGACGAATACATTCGTCTCATAGGAAGCATCAAACAAGCCTTTACCCAGCGCCAAAAAGCATATCACTCCTGGCACACGGCAGAGTCAGAGATGCAGAAGCGCAAGAATACTCAAGACAAAGTGCTCAGGCAAGGCAAAACGCAACAAGATCGTTTGAATCAGCTGGGTGCGGATGTCGGAGATGCGGAGAGGAAGGTGCATCAGGCGAGACTACTCTTCGAGGACATGGGGCGGTTGATGAGGGGAGAGTTGGAGAGGTTTGAGAGAGAGAAGGTTGAAGACTTCAAGAGTGGGGTGGAGACGTTCTTGGAGAGTGCCATTGAGGCGCAGAAGGAGGTCAGTCATCATCCCACTGCATACAGCTTGCATGAACAGCGACTGACATGAGGTGGTTTCGGTGTATTTAGTTGATCGAGCTATGGGAGACGTTCCTGATGCAACTCGACGCCGAAGAAGATGGCCAGCCATTTCATAAACCACCTGTCGTGGCCGCACCACCCACAGCGCCTGCACCGACAGCAGAGTCAAGCCAAAAGCCACCTGACAGTGGGACAGGGCAAGAGGCCGCGGCGACGGCAACGGTAGAGCAGGAAGAGTAGATATCCTTTCAGTAAAATGATGTACCTTATGCCCTTTCGTATCCGGTTTGCTGGGCGCTTCTACTCGTTCGGAGGCATTGTTGTCCTATCAGTGATGTCTGGTCATCACCAGCTTGCTACATTTTACAGAGGTAGGACTGCATGAAATAGGAGACTAAGCTCAATCTACTTTATGCACTGTAGTAACGTCTATTGTAGATGTGTGGTTATGTTATGTTTGCGATTAACATCTGTCTGTCTGCAATTGTAATATGATACAGAGACACAAGTCTTGCAGGGCCTTGGACGCAAGTCCTAGGCTTAGATCTGTCGTTCAAGCCCACCGTCTATGCTTCGACACCTCAAGACATTCCAACCCGACCTCGACTTGGTTCCAGCACCACTTCGAGCTCCTCGACATCCAATGGATCCGCAATCAAGCCAATGGCCAAGCGACGGATTGGGGCCATGCTCCATACTCCCATCCCCTTACCGCAAACCGTCCCACCCCACTCACCGCCTCCCCCCTCCCCTCCCCCCCTTCCCCTTCCCCTTCCCCCCCTCACCCCCCACCACCTCCCCCCTCAACTCCCCCTCCCCCACCTGCTCCCGCCCCCTCCCAAACCCCGTAATCAAATCCAACAAACTCTCCTCCTCCCTCTCCCCATCCTCGCCC
>JAABUY010000451.1_pt1 | contig 71485 bp, 54 predicted proteins | sample 5560271 | NCBI WGS metagenome assembly JAABUY01 (sample SAMN10711886, study PRJNA513374) | rock metagenome | isolation source: Antarctica rocks | place: Antarctica: Victoria Land, University Valley | reverse complement strand
GCAGACATACAATGTCGACGGCGGCAACTGGATGAGCTGACCGTCGCCGCAGGGGGAGTGACGCTCATGGGCTTCAACAGGCACGCCGCCGCGGCTGCGCTATGGCTGGCCGGCACGGCGCTTGCGGCCCCCGCATTCGCCGACAGCACGGTGACCATCGCGACGGTGAACAACGTGCAGATGATCGAGATGCAGAAGCTCGCGCCGATCTTCGAGAAGCAGCATCCCGACATCCACCTGAAGTGGGTGGTGCTGGAGGAGAACACGCTGCGCCAGCGTGTCACCACGGACATCGCGACGCATGGCGGGCAGTTCGACATCCTCACGATCGGCAACTACGAGGTGCCGATCTGGGCCAAGCAGAACTGGCTGGTCGCGCTCGACAACCTGCCCGCCGCGTTCGACGCCGACGACATCCTCAAGCCGGTGCGCCAGGGCATCAGCTACCAGGACAAGCTGTACGCCCTGCCGTTCTACGCGGAGAGCGTGATGACGCTCTACCGCACCGACCTGTTCAAGAAGGCCGGCCTCACCATGCCGGCTGCCCCCACCTACGAGCAGATCCGCGAGTACGCGGACAAGATCACCGACAAGTCGAACCAGATCTACGGCATCTGCCTGCGCGGCAAGCCGGGCTGGGGCGAGAACATGGCCTACGTGAGCACGCTGGTCACGGCGATGGGCGGGCAGTGGTTCGACAAGGGGTGGGCGACCACCATCGACACTCCGGCGTGGAAGCGGGCGATCGCCTACTACGACGACATCCTCAAGGCGGACGGCCCGAGCGGCGCCAGCTCGGCCGGCTTCAACGAGAACCTGACGCTGTTCACCGGCGGGCACTGCGGCATGTGGATCGACGCCACCAGCGCCGCCGGCACCGTCTACGACAAGAAGCAGTCCTCCGTCGCCGACAACGTCGGCTTCGCCGCGGTGCCGACCGGCAGCTTCAAGGGCGGCCCGACCTGGCTCTGGTCGTGGAACCTCGCCATCCCCGCCTCCTCGAAGCAGGCCGACGCGGCGCGCCAGTTCATCACCTGGGCCACCTCGAAGGAGTACATCGAGCTGGTGGCCAGGACGGATGGCTGGGTGAACATCCCGCCGGGCACGCGCGCCTCCTCGTTCGCGTCGGCCGAATACAAGAAGGCGGCGCCGTTCGCCGGCTTCGTCGAGGACGCGATCAACCACTCCAACCCGGACGGTTCGACCAGGGAGCCGCGCCCCTACACCGGGGCGCAGTTCGTGGCGATCCCGGAGTTCCAGGGCATCGGCACCCAGGTCGGCCAGACCATCGCCGCCACGCTCACCGGGCAGCAGGTCGACACAGCGCTCAACACCGCGCAGGCCGCAACGGCACGGACGATGCAGCAGGCCGGCTACCCGAAATAGCGACAGGCCTTTCGGTGTAAGGGTCCCATGTCACTCCAATCAGATCCCTGCCTGCCTTTTTGCTCAAGATCCAGAGTTTGGCCCGTACATGCTAGAGACCGGCACGTGCTCGGCTTTCCAAGCAGCCTGCAACATTGCCGCCTCCCTTATACCAAGGCTCTCTGATCAGAACCTACGCGCCCAGCTGCGCAGGCCGATGGACATGATGAGCCAGGGCTGGTCGATGAGCTTTCCAGTCGTCGCAGCAGTGGTCGACGATGGCGTCGTAGGACCGGAAGACGTGGTTGGACAGCCAGTTGTCGCGCATGAACTGCCAGACGTTCTCCTGCGGGTTCAGCTCCGGGCACTTCGCAGGGAGTGCGACGATGGTGATGGTGTCAGGCGTCACGAGGCCAGCCGACAGGTGCCATCCTGCCTGGGCGACCAGCAAAGCGGCATGGTGGCCAGGTTGCACCTGGGCGGAGATGGCCGCAAGATGCAGCGTCATCGCCTCGGTGTTACACCAGGGCAGGACCAGGCCCGCGCCTTTGCCATCTTCGGGGCAGATAGCGCCAAAGATGGTGGTGGACGCGGTGCGCTGATCTTTCGGCGCCGATGGTCGGGTGCCGCGCCGCGCCCAGCGCCGGGTGATCTTGTTCTTCTGGCCAACCCTGGCCTCGTCGGCAAACCATACTTCTATGGCGTCGGCTGCGACGCCTTTCTCCCGTGCGATCTCGTCCAGACGGGCGGGGAGACTTTTTTAAAAGCCTCGATCGCGCCCTTGGCCTGGGCATGATGCCGTGGTCGGGCTGACAGCTTGCGGTATCCCGTCGCACGCAGCTCGCGTCCGAGCGTCTGCCTGGCCACGCTGACGCGGAAATCCTTCCACAACCACTGGCACAGATCGACGATCCGCCAGCGCACCACGCCGTGCATGGCCGGGATCGGGCCGCTCTCGATCACCGCTCTGAGTGCCGCGCGATGCGCGTCGTCCAGCAACGCAGGCTGACCGGGCGCCTTGCGCTCGATCAGGCCCTCAGGGCCGTGCTCGTTGAGCTTGAGCACCCAGTCGCGAACGATCTGCAAGGTCACACCGCCGAGCCTGGCCGCCTCGGTGCGCGTGGCGCCCTCATAGACTGCCGCCAGAGCCAGAAGCCGCCGGGTCTGCCCCGCATCCTTGCTCGCACAGGCAGCGGCACGCAGCCGCCTCGCGTCGAAGTCGGGGCGCAGCGCGATCGGCATGACAGAACTCCCAGGTCCGCCGCCAGGGAATCAGAACCAGCCCGCGTCGCGCAACACCCCATGAGTCGCGATCAAAGGGCTTTGGTATTATTCATGCTGTTTCGTTCTTTCTCTCCTGTGCGGGGGAAGAAGTTACAGACCGGCTACGTCAGTTTCGGTCGTGTTCAGCATTCTTCTGCGTGTCTGTGCCGAGGAATCGCTTGAAGCGCTCACGGGGCGTGGGGGTCGTGTCTCAGGGCGTGGTGTAGAAGGCAGCCACCGCGGTGAACCTGGTAAGGTGTAATCGTCCGGTGTCAGCCGTCTGCGTGTGGCCTGCTCGCCGCCTTAGGTGTTTGGTCCCGGAGTGAGGTGACGGGGGTTGATCTTGAAGATGTCTGGGGTGGTGTTCCAGGCGTGGCACACGGCTTCGAAGGGCGTCTTCCACCTGAGTGCCTTGAGGTGCCTGGCGAAGCTGCGGGCTGACACGAAGGCGATGACGTGCGCCTTGAGGCTTTCCAGGCCGGGGTGGTGGGATGTCTCGATGGTGGCGTCCTTGACGGTCCGCCGCGTCCGCTCGGCCTGACCGTTGGTCCAGGGATGGTATGGCCTGGTCAGCGTGTGGGTGATCGCGTTCTCGGCGCAGACGCGGTCGAAGATGTGGGCGCCCGGGTTATAGCCTGGTCGGTCCGTTCCGGTTCCTGGGCAGATCGGCGAAAGCCATGCCGTTGTCGGTCAGCACGGTGTGGATGGCGTAAGGAAACGCTGCCACCACGCCGCGCAGGAAGTCGGCTCCGCTCATCTTCGCGGCGTCGTCGCGGAACTCGACAGGGGTGAACTTCGACACGCGATCGATGGCGAGGGCCATGGTCGGCTTGCCCTCGGCCAGGCGCAGCTCGCTGATGTCGATGTGGACGGTGCCGATTGCGGTGTCGGCGAACTTGCCCCGCCTGGTGGCCTTGCTCGGGTCGTCGGGCAGGCGGGAGACGGTGTGGCGTTCGAGGCATCGATGCGGGCTGGAGCATGTCAGCTTCGGGATGGTGTCGTGCAGGCAGCCGAGCACGTCGTCGAGCGGCAGCAGGGTGCGGCGACGGAACTCGACCACCATGGCCTCTTCCTCTGGGCTCAGCACGGTGCTGTGCGGCGCCGTCGGTCCCATGGGTGCATCGGCTGTTGTGGTTCGGCTGCGCCACTTGGTCATGGTGGTGCGGCTCAGGCCATAGCGCTGGGCCAGGGTGCTGGTCGTCTCTTTCGATGCTTGGAGCTCGCCTCGAACTCGCGGCGTCGTTCGGGCGCTGCCGTGAAGACTGCCTGCCATAGCGCTTCCTCCGCCTCTCGCGTCAGAATAGCGTCACGACCTCGTGGGACCAAGCAGCTAAGTATCGGATTCCAAAGGCCTGCCTTTGGCGGAGTTTGAGGCAGAGCCTCAACCTTGCTTGCTTCGATGGTCGCTTCCAAAGGCCGACGCGTCGTCGCAGCGCCGTCCTGAGGCAAACGTGAACCAGCCCGGGCGTTGCCTGCGCGAGACGCGAGGTCATCTCGCCTGCCGACGCACGCGACCAGGCCGGCACGGCAGGGGAGTGCCGTGCCGGAAGGGAGCCGCGATGGCCGGTTTTGACATGCCTGCGCCCGCGAGTTTCCTGCACGACGTGCTCGACGGGCTGTCGCGGCCGCAGAAGGCGATCGCCGGCAAGTACCTCTGGGACGAGGCCGGCTCCGCGCTGTTCGACCGGATCTGCGACAGTCCCGGCTACTACCCGACCCGATGCGAGACCGCCCTGCTGCGGCGCGAGGCCGCCGCCATCGCCCGCCTCGTCGGCCCCGACGCCACCCTGGTCGAGTTCGGCAGCGGCGCCAGCCACAAGATCCGCATCCTGCTCGACGCGCTGCCGGCGCCGCGCCGCTACGTGGCGATCGACATCTGCGGCGAGTTCCTGGCGAGCGCCTGCGCGCGGATCGACGCGTGCTACCCCGCGCTGGAGGTGGTGCCGCTCTGCGCCGACTACAGCCGTGCGGTGCGCCTGCCGCCGCGGCCGGAGGCCGGGCCGGCGCTCGGCTTCTGGCCGGGCCTCAGCATGGGCAACCTCGCGGCCGACGGGCTGGTCGGCTGCCTCGCCAGGGCGCGCGAGTCCCTGGCGCCGGGCTGGTTCCTGCTCACCGCGGACGGCACGCGCGAGGCGCCCGACCTGCAGCGCGCCTACGCCGACCCCGAGGGGTTGATGGCGGCGTTTCACCTGAACCTGCTGGCCCGCCTGGCCCGGGAGCTGGACACCGACCTCGATCCCGCCGCCTTCCGCCACGAGGTGCGCGTGCTCGACCGCCCGTTCCGCGTCGAGGCGCACCTGGTCGCGAAGCGCGCGGCCGGGTTCCGAGTCGCGGGTCAGCGCATCGACTTCGCCGCGGGCGAGAGCATCCATACCGACACGTCTTTCAAGTACGACTCCGGGGCGCTTGCGGCGCTGGCGGCACGCACCGGCTGGCAGCCGGTCCGTACCTGGACGGAGGATGCGGTCTGCCTGCAACTGTTGCGGTCCTGACCGCATGTCGCTTTCCTGCGGCCACGACCCGCCCCGGCGGTGACGGCTGGGCCGGCCGCTTGCCGGGACAGGATTGGCGGCGGAGTATTCGAACCCTGAAGCCGGCCGTCGGCGGCGCGGAGTTCAGGAAGGAATGTCGCGCGACCGCGCGCCTGGCGGGAGCGCAGATTCCATGACCACCGGCTCGACCCCCCTGCGCCACGTCGAGCTTACGCTGCGCGGACTCGTGCTCGGCGCAGTGATTACCGTGGTGTTCATGGGCGCCAACATCTACATGGGCCTCAAGACCGGGATCACCTTTTCCTCCTCGATCCCGGCCGCCGTGATCTCCATGGCGCTGCTGCGCGCGATGGGCGGCGGCACCATCCTCGAGAACAACATGGTGCAGACCCAGGCCTCGGCCGCGGGCACGCTGTGCAACGTGATCCTGGTGCTGCCCGCACTCGTCATGATCGGCCACTGGCAGCGCTTCGCGTTCTGGCAGACCACCGGCGTGTGCCTGCTGGGCGGTCTGCTGGGCGTGATGTACTCGATCCCGCTGCGCCGGGCGATGGTGGTGGACAGCACCCTGCCGTTTCCCGAAGGGGTCGCGGCGGCCGAGGTGCTGCGCCTCGGCGGCGACGGCGCGGGGAGCGAAGCCACTCAGGCCGGCGCGGCGGGGGAGGCCCGTGATGGCACACGCGCCCTTGCCGTGGGCGGCGCGGCGGCGGCGGCGTTCAGCCTCGGGGTGAACGGCCTGCGGCTGGTGGGCGACAGCATGTCCTGGGTGGCCACCGCCGGCCACGCCGTGTTCCGCATCGGCACCGGTTTCTCCCTGGCCCTGCTCGGGGTCGGCTACCTGGTTGGCATCGCCGCCTGCCTGTCCCTGCTGCTCGGCGTGGCGATCGCGTGGGGCGTCGCGGTGCCGCTGCTGACCGCGCTCGACCCCGGCCCGCACGCGGGCTCCGCCTCGGACGTGGCGATGGCGGCGTGGAGCGGGCGGGTGCGCCTGATCGGCGCCGGCGTGATCGCCACCGGCAGCGTGTGGTGCGTGCTCACCCTGGTTCGCCCGATGGCGTCCAGCATCCGCGACGCCCTCGCCTCCGCCCGCGCCCGGCACGGCGGCGGCGGCGCAGGCCTGCCCCGCCAGGAGCGCGACCTTCCCATCACCTGGGTGGCCGCCGCCACGCTGGCCCTGTCGCTGCCCCTGGCGGGCCTGTTCGCCTGGTTCGCCCTGCCGATCGAGGCGGGCCTCGGCGCCCCGGCCTTCGCCGCCCTGATCGTCGGCGCCACCGCCTTCACCATGGCGTTCGGTTTCCTGATGGCCACCGCCTGCGGCTACATGGCCGGCCTGCTCGGCTCGTCGAGCAGCCCGATCTCCGGCATCGGCATCCTCGGCACCATCCTGGTCTCCCTGCTGCTCGGCGCGGTCCTCGGCGGCTCCGGGAGCGGGCCGGCGGCGGCGGCCGGCGGCGCCGATGCCGGGCGCTTCGCCGTGGCGCTCGCGCTGTTCCTCACCTCGGTGGTCGTCACCGTGTCCTCGATCGCCAACGACAACCTGCAGGACCTCAAGACCGGACAGATCGTCGACGCCACGCCCTGGCGTCAGCAGGTCGCGCTGCTGGTCGGCGTCGCGGTCGGCGCCGTCGTCATCGCCCCGCTGCTCGACCTGCTCTACCAGACCTACGGATTCCCCGGTGCCATGCCTCGCCCCGGCATGGACCCGGCCCGCGCCATGGCCGCGCCCCAGGCCTCGCTGATGGCCGTCATCGGCAACGGCATCGTCACCCACCAGCTCGCCTGGGGCATGGTGTCCATCGGTCTCGCGCTCGGCGCCGTGCTGGTCGGCGTCGACGAGCTGCTCCAGCGCCGCTTCGACGCCCAGCTTCCGGTCCTCACGGTCGGCATCGGCATCTACCTGCCGCCCACCGTCGGACTCACCATCGCCGTCGGCGGCGTCCTCGAATGGCTCACCCGCCGCCACCTGCGCCGCGGCGCCACGCCGCAGCAGGCCACAGGGCAGTCCGACGAGGCGGCCCGGCGCCGCGGCGTGCTGCTCGCCTCCGGCTTCCTGGTCGGCGAGAGCGTCGCCGGCATGGCGCTGGCCGCCGTCGAGGGAGCCGCAGGCCACAGCTTCCCGCTCGCCGTCGTCGGCCCGGACTTCGCCGCCACCGCCGGCTGGATCGGCCTCGCCGGCTTCTCCGCGGCAGCGATCCTGTTCTACCGCTTCGTCGTCCACACACCTTGAGCGCGAGGGTGCAAAGGCAGGCAAGGTTGAGGCTCTGCCTCAAACTCCGCCAAGGCCAGGCCCTTGGAACCCGTTTGTTTGAGGAAGGCATTGCAGAGGTCTGGCCTTGCCTGCTGCGCCATCGCGGCCTTCCGCAGAATCGCTCACCACGACAGAGGCGCCGTGCCTGAAGGAGGCTGCCTTCGGCGCTCACGGGCAGAGCCCGGCCTTGCCTGCTGGCCGTCGTGCTTTGCCCCGACGCTTGCAGTACGATCCTGGGAATCACCACGCCAGCGCGGAGGGCGAGATGGACGAGTTCGGGCCGATGATGCAGGGGGGCAGGGAGTCGGAGATGCACTCCCAGCTGCTCTCGGTCACGGCGCTGCTGGCCAGCGTCGTGCTCCTGGTGTTCGGCACCAACCTGCAGGGCGTGCTGCTGCCGATCCGCCTGCAGCTCGACGGCGCCTCGATGGCCCATGTCGGGCTCCTGTCGTCGAGCTGGTCGCTCGGCTTCATGCTGGCCTGCCTCACGGTGGGCCGCCTGATCAGCGCCGTCGGCCACGTGCGCACCTTCGCGGCACTGGCGGCGCTGAGCGGCTCCACCGCGCTGCTGCTGCTGGTGCTGCAGCAGCCGCCCGCCTGGATCGCGCTGCGCGTGGCGATCGGGTTCTGCTACGGCGGGCTCGCGCTCATCATCGAGAGCTGGCTGAACGAGCGCGCCACCCACGCGCGGCGCGGCGGCATCTTCGCCGCCTACATGACCGCGAACCTCGTCGCCTCGCTCGCCGGCACGCTGAGCCTGACCGTGCTCGACCCGCACGGCCCGCTGCCCTTCGTCCTGATGGTCGCCGCCGTGGTGCTGTCGATCGTGCCTGTGGCGCTCACCCGCTCGCCGGTGCCGGCCCCCACCCAGCCGTTCGGCATCCACCTCGGCGAGCTGTTCGCGATCTCGCCCTCGGGCGTGTCCGGCTGCTTCGCGGCCGGCCTGGTCAGCGGCGCGATCGGCGGCCTCGGCCCGACCTTCGGCCTGGCGATGGGTCTGTCGACCCACGAGGTCGCGGTGATGCTCGCCGCCTCGGTGCTGGGCGGCGCGCTGTCCTACTACCCGGCGGGCCGCCTGTCCGACCGCACCGACCGCCGCTTCCCGATCCTGATGCTGTTGGCGCTGGCGATCGTGGTGTCCATCCTGGTGGTGCTGCGGGGCGGCGTGCTGCCGCGGGCCGGGCTGTTCCTGGCATTCGGCGTGTTCGGCTTCGCGCAATACCCTCTCTACGGACTGTGCGTCGCCTTCGTGAACGACCGCATCCGCGAACGGTCCTTCGCCGAGACCGCGAGCGAGCTGCTGCTCACCTTCTCCGCCGGCACCGTGCTCGGGCCCCTGATCGGCGCGGCGCTGATGGCGTGGCGTGAATCCGGGCTGTTCGTGTTCGTGGCCGCCGTGCTCGCGCTGGAGTCCGCCTACATCGCGTGGCGCCTGGTCCGCGTCGCCCCGCCCGTGATGCCCCCCACGCGGCGCAAGCAGGCGCTTGAGGCGGCGCCCTGCTCCATGAGCGTCCTCAAGCCGCGACGCTGATCCGCCCCGCCGATCACTCCAACCCCTGCGCCGGCCGCAGGCAACGAGCCTATCGAGCGTCGCTTGATGGTGGAGACCTATCCGCGTCTCGTGCTGCCCTGAGACATCCCCGAGCCCGTCTATCCTGAAAACGCCCTATTGCCGATGTCTCTTCGGGATGCCCGATGAAGCAGGCAAGGTTGAGGTTCTGCCTCATCCGCCGGACAGGCCTTTGAGATCCATCAATTAAATCAAGCCGGTCCAGGGGCGGCCCGCCCCTGGCGGGTCTGGGCAGAGCCCAGCCTTGCTTTACTTGCACATCAACCTCCAGAACCGCTGCAAGCGCCGGGCATCTGCGGCGGCGGTCGCCGGGTGGTCCCGAGCCGCCGCGTGCACAAACCGTGCAGCATGCAAAAAGCGGGATGTCGTCTCGCAAAAACGATGTGTCACTTGGCTGCTACAATCGCCACGAAATGACACATGCGGGACGTCTTGGCCGCATTACAGCGTGCCGGATCGGCCAAAGCCTGCTGTACTCCTTTCATACCGCATCCGAGGGTGACGCAGATCAGCCACGGCGGACCGCCTAACCAGGGGAACGTATCTACAATGCATCAAGCCACACCTCGCCCGCGTCTCGGAGGCCGCCTCCGCGTCGTGGCGGGCGTCGCCCTCGCTCTCGGATCGCTGGCACAGGCCGCGCACGCGCAGAATATCAACAGCGGCGTCAGCATCGGCCCGAGCCAGCAGCTTTCCACGCCGCTCACCCCGGCCACCCCGTCGCCGAGTGCGGACTCCAACGTCGAGCAGCTCGTCGCCGGGCTGCCCGTGTTCAGGGACGCCCGGGTCACGCTCGGCAATCTCGGCATCGACGTGCTGGGCGACATCATCTCGGAGTTCGCGAGCAACGTCAGCGGCGGCGTGCACCGGGGCTCGACCTTCGCGAACCAGGTCGGCCTTGAGGTCGATGTCGACTGGCAGAAGCTGGCGCGCATCCAGGGCCTGTTGACGCACGTCGTGCTGGTCAACCGCTCCGGCAGCCCGGACAGCGGCGGCGGCCTGATCGGCGGCGGCCTGCAGCCGGTGCAGGAGATCTACGGCGCCGGCGGCGACGCCGGCATCCACCTGGTCTATGCCTATGCCGAGGAGAAGCTGGCGAACGATCGTCTGGACATCGCGTTCGGCCGCATGCCGGTCACCAACGACTTCGCCGCCTCGCCGCTGTACTGCAACTTCATGAACAACGCGCTGTGCGGCAATCCCAAGGCACTGCCGGGCGGCGACATCGGCTTCAGCTCCTACCCCGACGCTGTGTGGGGCGTGCGTCCCCGCATAAGGCCGACCAGCGACACCTACATACAGTTCGGCCTGTACTCGGTCGATCAGGGGCTGTACGGCAACCAGCATTTCCGCTCGGGCTTCGACTTCTCCACTTCGCGAATCAGCGGCGAGGTGTTCCCGGTCGAGGTGGCCTACCTGCCGAACTTCGGCGCGGACAAGCTGCCCGGCCACTACAAGCTCGGCTTCAGCTACGACAATTCCAGCTACAGCGACTTCTACGTCGGCGACAACGGGGCGCCCGCCCTGCTCACCGGCAATGCCTACAAGATCCACAAGGGCCACACCCAGGCCTGGGCACTGTTCGACCAGATGGTGCTGCGCAACGGGCCGGGGACGAACGACGGCGTGATCGTCCTGGGCGGCTACGCCCACAACGATCCGACCACGTCCGCCTACGCCGACCAGTACTTCGTCGGCGCGCTGGACCGCTCGTTCTGGAAGGCCCGTCCGCTCGACACCGTCGGCGTGCTGTTCTCCTACGTGAACACCAGCCCCTATCTGAGGCGGCAGCAGCAGCTCGATGTCCAGCTCGGGCTGCCGATCTCCGGCGGCGCCACCGGGGTGCAGCGCCACGAGGAGATCGTCGAGGTCAACTACGACATCCATGTCTATCGCGGCATAAACTTCCAGCCCGAGTTCCAGTACGTCATCCGCCCGAACGGCCAGACCAACATCAAGGATGCGGCAGTGCTCGGCTTCAAGACCCACGTCGCCTTCTGAGCCTGGGCTTGGCGTGCTAGGATGTGGCGGGACCGGTGGTCCCGCCACATCTGTTTGGGTGGGACCCTCATGATCGAGACTCGTCTTCTGCGGCCTGTTCTGCTGGCCGGCCTGCTGGGCGCGGCGCTCGGCTCGACTTCGGGCAGGGCCGAGCCTGGTTTCTCGAAGGGGCCGAGCGAGGAGCTGTCCCAGCCGCTGCCGAAGCCGCCTCCCCCGTCGTCCGACCATGATGCACCAGCCGCAGGGGCGGGAACCGGAGCGGGGACGATGCCGCGCGCGGGAGGCACGGCGCCGCCGGCCGCCGCCTCCGACGCGCAGGTATCGGAGACAAGGACGCCACGGCCGTGACGTCCCTGTCTTCGACACAGGCGCAACACCTGCTCGCGGCAGCGTCGTGTGCGGCACCGTCGCGCGCCGCGTGCCTCGACTCCACGGCCCAGCCTGCCGGTTTGCGACGCGCTACAGGTCGTGCGGCGTGTGTGCTGCTGCTGCTGGCCGGTTGCGTGCCGCGCCCGACCGGCCCGATCCTCGGCGACTGGCGTGGCACCCAGCCAGGCCCCTGGGTCGCCGAGCCAAAGATCGTCGAGCTGGTGCTGGACGGCGCGCCCGATGCGGCGATGGGCCGTTACCATGTCGCCATCACCATACAGAACACGCAGAAGGGCACCGGGCCCGGCACGACGCGCTGGCAGGGCGAATGGTCCGGCGACCAGGAGACGATCGCCAGTCGTGCTGTGCATGTGATCCGACTCCTTCACATGGTCGATGGCGAGATCGACCGCTACGAGCTGTCGTCCGACGGCGCGTTGCGCCCGTTGAACGAGACCGTCCGTGGCGGCAACCGCTATAGCGCGGCGCAGATCGCGCTGTATGCCCTTCAGCCACTGCGGCGCGACAGTTGGAATTACGGCGTGGACTAAGCTGACCGTCAGGGTAGTTCTATTTCCGGTTGCAGGCGCATCGTCATTGTCCAACCCATCCATGCGGCCGGCGCATGTGCCATATGAGCGCCGGGCCGCTTCCATATCCTGTCGAACCGCCCATTGTTGCAGTGCACCATAAAGCGCCCAATGAAAGGGAGCACCGCAATGACAAGGATGCTCGTCATCACCGCCGCCGTCCTGGCCCTGGCCTGGGTTCCGAGCCAGGCCTCGCACGTCGGCGCCACGCAGGTCAGCCTGCAGGCCGTATCGTCACCGGCTGTGACGATGCCCGACCGGTTCTCCGGCACCGCCCTGCGCTGAAGACCGGGCTCTGGCGCCGTTGCAAGCGAGGCAACGGGCAAGGTTGAGGCCCTGCCTCATCCGCCAAAGACTCGCCTTTGAAATCCGATACTTAAGCAAGGCCGGTCCAGGGGCGGCTCGCCCCTGGCAGGTCCGGGCGTGGCTGCCAAAGATTCCGACGACCCTTTTGGGTCGCTGGAATGGCAGCGGAGGGAGAGCCCAGCCTTGCTCCCTTGCCAGCTACGCGGCCGACGCCTTGCGCAGCCTGTGCATGCTGGGCTTCAACGCCGGGTAGAGGTCCTTGAACACCGAGAACCCCCGGTCGTAGGCCTGCGCCGCTTGCGCCTCCGGCACGGCACGCTCCCGCAGAGTCACCCATCCGGCCTCGGCCTGCGCCGGCGTGGCCAGGCCGGCACCCAGCGCCGCCAGCAGCGCCGCGCCGAGCGCCGCCTCCACCTCCTGCGCGATGGTCCGCACCGGGAAGCCGGTGATATCGGCGACGATCTGCATCCACAGGTCGGAGCGCGCCGCCCCGCCCACCACGATCAGCGTGTCGTCGAGCGCCGGCACGGACATCCGGCCAGCCTCGATGTTGTGGCGCAGCGCGTAGGCCACGCCCTCCAGCACCGCGCGGTACAGGTGGGCGCGGGTGTGGAACAGGCTGAGGCCGACAAAGGCGCCGCTGGCCCGCCCGTCCCAGATCGGGCTGCGCTCCCCGGCGAGGTAGGGCAGGAACACGAGGCCGTCCGAGCCCGGCGGCACCTGCGCGGCGGCCTCGTCGAGCAGGGCGGCGGCGCGTCCCTCGCCGGCGCGCTCGCGGGCCAGCTCGGGTCCGCAGAACTGCTCGCGGAACCAGGCCTCCGCGGCGCCCGCGGTGATCGCGCCGCCGAAGGTGTAGATGTCCTCGGCGCCGCGGAACACGTGCGGCATGGCCACGAGCCCGTGCGCCGCGTCCGCCTGCCGCGTGATGGTGCCCCAGCACATGCTGGTGCCGATCATCGCGACGTGCTGGCCGGAGCGGGTGGCGCCGGCGGCGAAGGTGGCCACCGCCGCGTCCACGCCGCCGGCCACGACCGGGGTGCCCGCCGGCAGGCCGGTGGCCTCCGCCCACGCCGGCAGCAGGCGCCCCACGATCTCGCTCGACTCGACGAGCCGCTCCGGCATCATCGCGGCGGGGATGCCGAGCGCGTCGAGCATGGGCACCGACCAGCCGCGCGCCGCCATGTCGTAGACGCCGCCGATGTTGCCCGCGGAGGAGTGGTCCACCGCGACGGCGCCGGTCAGCCTGGCGATGATCCAGGCGTTGGGCGGCAGCAGCCAGCGGGTGCGCGCCCAGACCTCCGGACGCTCGTCGCGCAGCCACAGCATCTTGGTGAAGCCGTAGTAGCTGTCCACGCCGTTCGCGGTGACGGCGCGCAGCCGGTCCAGGTCGACGGTGGCGCGCACCGCCTGCACCTGGGCCTCGGCGCGGCGGTCGAGCCAGATCAGGCACGGGTGCAGCGGCGTCAGCTCGGCGTCGACCGGGATGCCCGACCCGCCGTACAGGCTGCTGATGCACAGGGCGCGCACGTCGATCGGCCCGGCCGACGCGCCGGTCCCGCTGCCCGCGTTCGCCTCGGCCATGCAGCGCGCGACGCAGGCGAGCACCGCGTCGAGCCACACCGCGGGCCACTGCTCGGCCCAGAGCGGGCGAGGGGTGTCCGGCTGGTACGACTGGCTGGCCTGCGCGAGGATGCGGCCGTTCGCGTCGGTGAGCAGCGCCTTCGTGCTCTGCGTGCCGATGTCGACTCCGATGACGTGCGGCACGGCTACGTCGCGGACCTTGTGCCACGCCAGCGAGTCGATGGCGTCATGCCGACCTTGAGCAGCATGGCTGTACGCGCGTCGCCTGCCCCTGACACGGTGGCCAGCAACCTCACGCGTACAAGTGCACGACACAGACCAAAGCCGACTCGGATTGATCCTGACATCGCCACTTTCCTTGCGCTGCCGCCAGCCATACCGGTCGACGAGTGTTCTTGTCGAGGAAACGCTAGGCCTGCTGCGCAGCCGTGAACTACGTGTCCTTCGGCGCGACGCCAATAGTTTCTTGCACGCACCTGCCGCAGCGCGTCGGCACCGCTGGCGGGAACCCGGCCGCTTCCCCACCAGTCCAACCCTCGATCGGAGCAGGCACCCGACACCAGCATCGCCCGGCCGCGCAGTGGGTCAGTTTGCCCGGTGTCCCCGCCGGCAAGGCGAGGCAGGAAGCAGGCAAGGTTGAGGCTCTGCCTCAAACTCCGCCAAAGGCTCGCCTTTGGAATCCACTACTTAAGAAAGCCGGTCCAGGGAGAGCTTCCCCCCCTGGCGGGTCTGGGCGGAGCTGCCCAAAGGTTCCGATAGCCCACCTGGGCTGTTGGAATGGGCAGCGGAGGGAGCGCCCCGCCTTGCTTCCTGCCTGACAGCCATGGCCGGACACCCTGAGCGGCGGCAGCGGAGTCGGACCGGGCAGCCGGCCACAGAGCCTAGCGCGCCTGTTCGAGGACGATCACGCGCATCGCGCCGGCGGGCGGCAGGCCGTCGGGCGTGATCTCCATCTCGGACGCCGCAAGACGGGTCACCTGCTCGGTCGGAAAACGCGCCAGGAAACGGTCCACCTTCTCGATCTTCAGCACGCCGCGCTCGTGCCAGTAGTGCATCGGGATCACGATGCGCGGACGGATCGCCGCGATGGCGTCGTCGAGGTCGTCCAGCGCGATGGTGGCGTGCTCGCCGGCCAGGGCCAGCAGGATGTCCACCTGCCCCGCCAGCGCCGCGAGCTGCACCGGGTCGACCGGGTTGCCCAGGTCGCCCATGTGCAGGACCCGCAGCCCACCGAGCGTGAAGTGGTAGAGCGCGTTGGCGTCCGGGTCGCGGCCGAACTCGGACTGGTAGTTGAAGGTCATGCTCTCGTAGGCCTCGAAGCCGCGGATCGGCACGCCGAGCACCTTCGTGCCTCCGGGCGGCAGCTCCAGGGCGTTGACCACGACCGGATCGCCTTCGACATGGCTCGGGTCGGAGTGGAAGTCGTCGGTCCGCGAGCTCATGATCACGAGGTCGGCCGCCTCGCGGATCGGCGCGAAGCCGCTCGTGCCCGGCGTGTACGGGTCGGTCACGACGGCGATCCCGTCCGCCTCGAAGCGGAAGCTCGCATGCGCGTAGAACTTGATCTTCATCGGTGCCTCCCTGTCGCGTTCAGCCCTGGCCGTCCAGCCGGTGCCCCGCGAACAGCGTCCAGCTTTCCGCGAGATCGCCCTGCGCCTCGCCGAAGGCTGCGAGATGCGGCGACTGCATGTGCGCCTCCCAGAGAGGCCGGCTCTCCCAGGTCTCGTGGAACAGGAACGTGCCCGGCTCGTCGGCGGAACGGTGCAGGTCGTAGCGGATGCACCCCTGCTCCGCCCGGGTGGGCCCGAGCAGGCCCTGGAGCATGGACAGGAGCGCGCGCTCCTGGCCGGGCCGGGCCTTCAGCGTCGCCACGACGGTGAGATGAGCCATCTCCGTTGCACTCCCTGTGACCGGCAGTTCCCACTGCCATTAAGCCCTATCCACCAACGAGGCCCGACCTGGCGCCGCCTTACGCCTGCTCATACCAGCGACCTTAGGTTTTGGACTTGCAAGACAAGCAAGGCTGGGCTCTCCCTCCGCTGCCCATTCCAACGGCCCAAGGGGACCGTCGGAACCTTTGGGCAGCTCCGCCCAGACCCGCCAGGGGCGAGCCGCCCCTGGACCGGCTTCACTTAAGTATTGGATTCCAAAGGCCTGCCTTTGGCGGAGTTTGAGGCAGAGCCTCAACCTTGCCTGCTTCTCTGCCGCCGTCTCCTTACCGCCGCACGCTCGTCGCCACGTCGAGCCACACCGCCATCAGCAGGATCACCCCCTTGACGATCATCTGCCAGAACGTGTCCACGCTGAGCATCGACATGCCGTTGTCCAGCGTCGCCATGATCAGCGCCCCGATCAGCGCGCCGAACACCGTCCCCGCGCCGCCGCGCATCGAGGTGCCGCCGATGATGCACGAAGCGATCGCGTCCAGCTCCAGCAGCGACCCCGCCGAGGGCGAGCCGGCCGCGAGCCGCGCCGTGGTGCTGATCCCCGCTAGCGCCGCCATCGCCCCCATCAGCGAGAACACCAGTAGCTTCACCCGCGCCACGTTGACGCCGGAGAACCGCGTCGCCTCCAGGTTGCCGCCGACGGCGTAGATCCTGCGCCCGAACACCGTGCGCCGCGCCATCAGCGTGAACGCGCCCAGCAGCGCCAGCACCACGAGCACCGGCATCGGCACGCCGCGATACGAGTTCAGCAGCCACACGAAGCCGAACACCGCCACCGCCGCCAGCGCCAGCCTGGTGGCGTCGGCCCACGCCGGCGCCGCCGGCAACCCGAGCGAACGGCGCCGTCCCCGCCCGCGCAGCGTCACGAACGCGATCCCCGCGAACAGCAGCACCGCCAGCCCCCAGCCGGCGGCGCCCGGCAGGTAGCTCTGCGCGACCGCCACCAGCGGGCGCGACACCGGCGAGATCGTCACCCCCCCGGTGATGCCCAGCAGCACGCCGCGGAACGCCAGCAGCCCGGCCAGCGTGACGATGAACGACGGCACCCGCAGGTAGGCCACCCAGTAGCCGTTGAACGCCCCGATCGCGGCGCCCGCGGCCACCACCACGGCGATGTTGACCGCCACCGGCAGGTGCCAGCCCGCGTCGAGCAGCGCCGCCACCCCGCCCAGCAGCCCGAGCAGCGAGCCCACCGACAGGTCGATCTCGCCGGAGATGATGACGAACACCATGCCGCAGGCCAGCATCCCGGTGATCGCCATCTGCCGCAGCAGGTTCGACAGGTTGCGCGGGGTGAGGAAGTCGCCGCCGGTGAGCTGGCTGAACAGCGCCCACAGCACCGCGATGGCGATCACCAGCGCCAGCACCTTGTAGCGCGCGAACGCTGACTTGAGCTGCTCGGCTCGCAGCGTGCGCCGCCGCTCGGCGGGCGCGGAGCTGAGCGCCGCCGGCGTCGGCAGGGCCACGACGCTGGCAGGAATTGCGGGATCGGGGACCAGCGAGGCTTCGTTCATTCTCTGTCTCCTCCGGCCGTCTCATGCCAACAGCCCTTGGGTGTGACCGGTCCAGGCAAGCAAGGTTGAGGCTCTGCCTCAAACTCCGCCAAAGGCAGGCCTTTGGAATCCATTACTTAAGTGAAGCCGGTCCAGGGGGGCTCCCCCCTGGCGGGTCTGGGCGGAGCTGCCCAAAGGTTCCGACGACCCTCTTGGGTCGTTGGAAGGGGCAGCGGAGGGAGAGCCCAGCCTTGCTTGCCTTGCAGGTCAATGCCCGGCTCAGGCCGCGCGGGGCAGGGGGGTGATCGCGGCCGACAGCACGCGCTCCTGCGTCAAGGTCTCATCGTTGACGAAGTCGCCGCGGAGCTGGCCCTCGCCGATCACCAGCACGCGGTCGCTGATGCCCAGCACCTCGGGCAGCTCGGAGGACACCATGATGATCGACACGCCACGCTGCACCAGCGCGAACATCAGGCGGTAGATCTCGTACTTCGCGCCCACGTCCACGCCGCGCGTCGGCTCGTCCAGGATCAGCACCCGCGGGCCGGGCTCCAGCATCTTCGCGATCACCGCCTTCTGCTGGTTGCCGCCCGACAGGCTGGAGATCGCCAGCAACGGGCTCGCCGTCCTGATGTGCATGCGCGCGATCGCCTCGCCGATCGCCGAGAACTCGCGCCCCTCGTCGATCAGCCCCGACCCCGCGAAGCGCTGCAGCACGGACAGCGTGATGTTGTGGCCGACCCCCAGCCCCGGCACGATGCCGTGCGCCTTGCGGTCCTCGGGCACCATGCACAGGCCCTGGCGCACCGCCTCCTGCGGCGAGCGCACCCGGATCACCCGCCCGTCCAGCCGTATCTCGCCGGAATGCGCGCCCGCATACGCCCCGAACAGCGCGCTCACCAGCTCCGTGCGCCCGGCCCCCACCAGCCCGGCGATGCCCAGGATCTCGCCCCGGCGCAGCGCGAACGAGACGTCGTCCACCCGCTTGCGCAGGCGGTTCTCGGGATCGAGGCAGGTGATGCCGATCGCCTCGAACACCACCTCGCCGATCGGATGGTCCTCGCGCGGGAACAGGCTGGTCATCTCGCGCCCGACCATCATGCGGATGATGTCGCCGGTGGACAGGTCGCGCATCGGCGCCTCGCCCACGAACCGGCCGTCGCGGATCACCGTGACGCTGTCCGCGATCGCCTCGATCTCCTCCAGCTTGTGCGAGATGTAGACGCACGCCGTGCCCCGCGCCTTGAGATCGGCGATCAGCCGCAGCAGGATCGCGGTCTCGGACTGGGTCAGCGACGAGGTCGGCTCGTCCAGGATCAGCAGGCTGGCGTCCTTGCTCAGCGCCTTGGCGATCTCGATCAGCTGCTGCTCGCCGCCGGCGTAGTGCGACACCGGCCTGGCCACGTTGATATGGCCCATGCGCAGCCCCGCCAGCAGCGCCCCCGCCTCGGCGTACATGCGGTCGAAGTCGATCATCCCGCGCACCACCGGCTCGCGCCCGAGGAAGATGTTCTCCGCCACCGAAAGCTGCGGCACCAGCATCAGCTCCTGGTGGATGATGACGATGCCGGCCGCCTCGCTCTCGCGGATCGAGGCGCAGCGCAGAGGCTCGCCGCGCCACAGGATCTCCCCGCCCCAGGTGCCGTGAGGATACACGGCGGACAGCACCTTCATCATCGTGGACTTGCCGGCGCCGTTCTCGCCGCACAGCCCGACGCACTCGCCCGGCCTGACGCGCAGGTCGATGCCGTCCAGCGCCATGACGCCGGAGAAGCTCTTGGTGATCCCGCGCATCTCCAGCAGGAACCCGCTTCCTGTCTTCATCATTCCGCCCTGTCTGGCTGCTGTCGGACCGGCGCATGACACGCGGGAAATCCGTTCCCGGGACGCCCTGCCTGCGGTCGAAGCCGCGAGCAGATCGCCCCGACGCAACCGGACATACGAAGCGGAACCGGCAGCAGGAAAGGATGTCGAGCGGGCCAGATTGGCGACGGGCCGTCCCAGGCAAGCCTTATTATCGGGTCAAGTCACCGCCCCGACGCCCTCTTTGTCAAGAATGATTGCGCTCCGGTCGTGTGCCAGCGTGGGGTTCGGCCAGCCAGAGTGAGAGCTCCGCCTTTGCCGGGAGGAAGCTCGCCTCCTGACGCCATGTGCGACAGGTTATACCAACGGCCTTTTGGAACGACCGGTGAAGCAGGCAAGGTTGAGGCTCTGCCTCAAACTCCGCCAAAGGCTCGCCTTTGGAATCCACTCCTTAAGTCAAGCCGGTCCAGGGGCGGCTCGCCCCTGGCGGGTCTGGGCGGAGCCCAGCCTTGCAGGCCGTGTGGGGCCGTTGGTGCTACGCCTCCACCGGCGTCACCAAGCCGCGCCCCGCGAACCACGACCGCACGTTCTCCGCCACCAGCGCCGCCATCCGTCCCCGCGTGTGGTGTGTCGCCGACCCCACGTGCGGCACCGCCACGACGTTCCCGAGCGCCAGCAGCTCCGGCCGGATGCGCGGCTCGTCGGCGAACACGTCGAGGCCCGCCGCGTGCAGCTTGCCCGACCGCAGCGCCGCGATCAGCGCGTCCTCGTCCATCACCGAGCCGCGCGCCACGTTCACCACCACTCCGTCCGGCCCGAGCGCCGCCAGCACCTCCGCGTTGATCAGGTGGCGCGTGGCAGGACCGCCCGGCACGATCGCGACCAGCGTGTCCACCGCCTCCGCCATGCCCAGCAGCGTCGGGTAGTGCCGCCACGTCACGCCCTCGACAGCATGGCGCGCGTGGTACACCACCGGCACGTCGAACGCGGCGATCCTGCGCGCGATCGCCTGCCCGATCCGGCCCATGCCCAGCATCCCCACGGTGCGCCCGCGCAGCGTGCCGGACAGCGGGAACGCGCCGCGCTCCCAGTGCCCGCCCCGCGCATGACGGTCCGCCTGCGGGAGCTGGCGGATCGTCGCCAGCAGCAGCCCCACCGTGAAATCCGCCACCTCGTCGTCGAGCACCTCCGGCGTGTTCGACACCACCACGCCGCGCGCCGCCGCCGCCGCCACGTCGACGGAGTCGAAGCCGACCCCGAAATTGGCCACCATCTCCAGCGCCGGCAGCCTCGCCAGCAGCGCCGCGTCGACCGGCACCTGGCCACGGGTCATCACGCCCCTGATCTCCGCTGCGTGCGCCGCCAGGATCTCCGCCAGCGGACGTGTGGAGGTCGCGTGCACCACGAACCCCTCCGCCACCAGCGCCTCCGTCACGCCGGGGCCCATCTCGCCCAGGCTCAGGATAGACACGCCGCCCTGCGCCATGCGCACACCCCCACTTCCTGGCCGCTACTCCGCCCGCCCGTAGAGCTGCGCCTCGCTCACCAGCGCCGGCGTCACCTCCACCATCGCGCCGCCGCGCGCGGCCTGGTAGAAGCACGAGCGGTGCCCCGTGTGGCACGCCACCCCGTCCTGCTCGACCAGAAGCAGCACGGCGTCGCCGTCGCAGTCCACCCGCAGCTCCACGAGACGCTGCACCTGGCCTGACGTCTCTCCCTTGCGCCACAGCGCGCCGCGGCTGCGGCTCCAGTAGCAGACCCGCCCGGTGCGCAGCGTCTCCGCCACCGACTCGGCGTTCATCCACGCTAGCATCAGCACCTCGCCGGTGTCGTGCTGCTGCGCGATGGCGGGCACCAGGCCCCGGTCGTCGTAGCGAAGATCCATGGACGGCGATCCGGCAGGGGAGGGGCCGATACCCTGCGCGCGCGCCCTGCCGCCGCCAAGCCCATGGTCGTGCCGCAGTAAGCAAGGTTGAGGCCCTGCCTCAAACTCCGCCAAAGGCTCGCCTTTGGAATCCATCACTGGGCTTGCGGCACGCCACGCCGCGCCGTGCCGCAGGCCTTATGCGCGCGGGTCTGAGGGCGCCTGGCCGCCGGCGGGTCCCCGCTTCCAGGCGATGGGGCAGAGCCCTGGCCTTGCCTCCTGCCTATCCCATCCTCTCCAGCCCTGCCGCCAGATCCTCGATCAGGTCGTCGGTGTCCTCCAGCCCGACATGCACCCGGATCGCCGGCCCGCCGAGCACGCCCGACTCCGCCGTGCGCGTCAGCGTCCCGCTGGTCGGCAGCACCAGGCTCTCGAACCCGCCCCAGGACGCGCCGATCCCGAACAGCGCCAGCCCATCCAGCAGCGCGTTCACCGCCCCCTGTCCGTAGCGCGGCTGGAACACCACCCCGAACAGCGACGACGCCCCGGTGAAGTCGCGCTTCCAGATCGCGTGTCCCTGCGCGCCCTCCAACCCCGGATGCAGCACCCGCAGCACCTGCGGCTGCGCGGCCAGCCAAGCGGCCACCCGCAGCCCCGCCGCGTGCTGGTGCGCGAGCCGCACCGCCATCGTCCGCGCCCCGCGCAGCGCCAGCCAGCAATCGTCCGGGCTGGCATACTGCCCCAGCTCCAGCGCGGCGCCGCGCACCCGCGCCCACATCGCCGGATCGTTGGTCACGATCCCACCGAGCAGCACGTCGGAGTGCCCCGCCACGTACTTCGTCAGCGCCTGGATCGACACGTCCACCCCGTGCCGGAACGGCTGGAAGTGGTGCACGCCCCAGGTGTTGTCGAGCATCACGCACACGCCGCGCGCCCGTGCCGCGGCGGCCAGCGCCGGCACGTCCTGCACCTCGAAGGTGTGGCTCCCCGGGCTCTCCAGGAACAGCACCCGCGTCCTCGGCCGCAGCAGCGCGCCCAGCGCCTCGGCCCCGATCACCGGGTCGTAGTAGGTCGTCTCCACGCCCATGCGGCGCAGCATCCCGTCGCAGAACACCCGGCTCGGCGCATAGACGCTGTCCGGCATCAGCAGGTGGTCGCCGCTTCCCAGGAACGCCAGCAGCGCCGCCGTCACCGCCGCCAGCCCGGAGGACACCACCTGGCAGCGCGTGCCGCCCTCGATGCCCGCGACCACGTCCTCCAGCGCGTGGTGCGTGGCGTTGCCCATCACGCCGTACACGAGCGCCTGCTCCAGTCCGCGCCGCCCCGCCTCGCGCCGCGCGGCGAGGTCCGGCTGCAGCACGGTGGAGCCGCGGTGCACCGGCGTGTTGACCAGCCCCGCCACCCGCGACCCCGGCCGCCCGTCATGCGTCAGCCGCGTCGCGAACCGCCGCCGCTTCGAGCCCTCCGTGCCGCTGGCCGTCACCTCCGTGCCGCCACCCACCACGCCCGATCCCGACTCGTCCAACGCTGTCGCGTCCGCATCGCCTATCTTCGGGATGCTCGCGCCCGGCCCGCCCACGCCATCCGTCATGCCCCGTCCCCCGCACCCAGTTCCTTCGGCGTGTCCGGGCGCTGCGCCCACTCCGTCCACGACCCGTCGTAAAGCGCCCCCGGCGGCAGCCCCGCCACCGTCAGCGCCAGGCTCACCACCGCCGCCGTGACTCCCGTGCCGCAGCTCGTCACCACCGGCCTGCCCGCGTCCACCCCCGCCGCCGCCAGCCGCGCCCGCAGCGCGTCGGGCGCCAGCATCGTCTGATCCGCCGCCAGCAGCTCCGTGTAGGGCAGGCTTCGCGCCCCCGGGATGTGCCCGCCCGCCATGCCCGCGCGCGGCTCCGGCGCGCTGCCCGAGAACCGTCCGGCCGAACGCGCGTCCAGCACCAGCGCCTCGCCGCTCGCCAGATTGTCCAGCATGTCGCCGGTGCCGCGCAGCAGCCTCGCCCGCAGCGTCGGCGTGAACCGTCCCGGTTCGGCGGGGCGCGCCGGGCCCGTCTCGATCGCCCGACCCTCCGCGCGCCATTTCGGCAGCCCGCCGTCGAGCACCGCCACCGCGTCGTGCCCGAACAGCCGCATCAGCCACCACCCCCGCGCCGCCGAGAACAGCCCCTTGGCGTCGTAGAACACCACCCGGCTGTCGTCCGACACGCCCAGCGCGCCCACCATCCGCGCGAACCGTCCCGCCGACGGCACCATGTGCGGCAGCGCCGTCTCCGTGTCCGCGATCGCCTCGATGTCGAAGAACCTCGCCCCGGGCAGCCGCGCCTGCGCGAATTCCACCCGCGCGTCGCGCTCCTCCGCCGGCAGGAAGTAGCTCGCGTCCAGCACCACGAGTTCCGGCGCCCCGAGTTCTGGCGCCCCAAGTTCCGGCGCCCCGATCCGCTCCGCCAGCCAGCCTGTCGACACCAGCGGCGGCATCGCTCCCGCGTCGCCCCGCACCGTGTCCGTCCCGCTCATCCCCCGCTCCCCCACTCGCGCCGCAGCCGCTCCCGGTTCGCCGCCAGCCACAGCAGCGCGATCGTGGTCACCGAATTCGGGTATGCCCCCGCCAGCGCCCGCCCGATCGCCTCCTCCGCCGGGCACAGCCGCACGCGCAGGTCCTCCTGCTCGCTCGCCAGCCCGCCGCCGCCGATCACCCCGTCCGCGCCCGCCGCCGGCGCCACGATCCTGCCGGCGAAGATCGCGCAGCGCTCGTCGCACCCGCCAGGGCTGAGCAGGAAATCGCCGATCGGCAGCAGGGTGGACACCCCCAGGTGCATCTCCTCCTGCGCCTCGCGCCGGATCGTGGCCTCCGCGGTCTCGTCGCCGTCGCACATGCCGGCCGGGATCTCCACCATCACCGGGTCGAACCCCGCCGCGAACGCGCTCACCCGGAACTGCTCGATCAGCACCACCACGTCGCGCACCGGGTCGTACGGCAGCACCGCCGCCGCCCGACCGCGCCGCCACAGCTCCCACTCCCGGCTGTCCGCCCGCGTGCCGTCGAAGCGCCGGTTGCGGAACCGCACCAGATCCAGGGTGAACCGCCCCTCCCACACCGGGCGCACGCCCTCGATCTCGACATCGTCGCGGCTGGTCAACGGTGGTGGCTTGCTCATCCCCCAAACCTAGGCAGCCGACGCCGCGGCGTCGACAGGCAAGGAAGGTTGAGGCTCTGCCTCAAACTCCGCCAAAGGCTCGCCTTTGGAATCCACTCCTTAAGAAAGCGCCGGTCCAGGGGCGGCTCGCCCCTGGCGGGTCTGGGCAGAGCCCAGCCTTGCTTCCTGTCAGGCCGCCGCGAGCGTCCTGCGCAGCCGTGCGATCGCCCCCGGCAGCCCGCGCACCGTCAGGATGCGCCCGGCCTCGTCGTAGTCCTCCGACAGCACGCGCGCGCGCTCGTACACCTCGCCGATCAGCCCCTGCCGCGCGTAGGGCAGCACGAGCACGTCCTCGACCATGGCCGCCTCGAAGAAGCCCACGATCGTCTCGCGCAGCGCGTGCACCTCCTCGGGCGCGTGCGCGGACAGCAGGATCGCGTCCGGGTGCCGCTCCCGCAGCGCCGCGCGTCCCGCCTCGTCGACCCGGTCGGTCTTGTTGAGCAGCAGCAGCGACGGCACGCTGTCCGCGCCGATCTCGCGCAGCACGCTGCGGCTCACCTCCAGTTGCGCCTCGTAGGTCGGGTCGGACGCGTCCACCACATACAGCAGCAGCGACGCCTCCAGCGCCTCGGCCAGCGTGGAGCGGAACGAGGCGACCAGGTCGTGCGGAAGCTGCTTGATGAAGCCCACCGTGTCGGAGACCAGCACGCGCGGCCTGGTTTCCGGCTGCAGCGTGCGCACCGTGGTGTCCAGCGTGGCGAACAGCTTGTCCTCGACCAGCACCTGGCTGCCGGTGAGCGCCCGCATCAGCGAGGACTTGCCGGCGTTGGTGTAGCCCACCAGCGCGACCCTGAGCTGATCGCTGCGCGCGCCGCGTCGCCCGTCGCTGTCGCGCTGCACTGCGTCGAGCTGCTCGCGCAGCTCGGCGAGCCGGTCGCGGATCTTGCGCCGGTCAAGGTCGAGGCTGGTCTCGCCCGCGCCCGCGCCCTGCTGTCGCCCGCCGCCGCCGCCCGTCTCGCGCAGCCGGGGGGCCACGTATTTCAGCCGCGCCATCTCGACCTGGAGCTTCGCCTCGCGCGTGTTGGCGTGGCGGTGGAAGATCTCCACGATCACGCCGGTCCGGTCGAGCACCTGCGCGCTCGTGGCCCGCTCCAGGTTGCGGATCTGGCTCGGCGACAGCTCGTGGTCGACGATCACGAACTCCGGTCGGCGCGGCGCGTCCGCATCGGACTCGGCCGGCGGCGCGGCCCGCTTCTCGCCGGCGGGGGCCTCGAACCGCTCGCGCGCCTTGGACTTCGGCGCCGTGGCCATCGAGCCGACCACGCCGGTGCCGCCGGTGATCGCGGCCAGCTCCTCGAGCTTGCCGCTGCCGAGCACCGCGCCGGCGCCGGTGCCCTCGCGCCTCTGCGACAGCGTGCCCACGACCTCGTAGCCCAGCGTCTTCACCAGGCGGCCCAGCTCCTCCAGACTCGCCGCGTGCGCGGTGTCGTCGACGTCAGGCGTCTGGATGCCTACGAGGATCGCGAGCGGAACAGGCGGTTTGGTCTCCATGACGCTGATATGGGGTGGGCCGCGCCGCGATCACGGGGGAAGCAAGCAAGGCTGGGCTTGCCCTCCGCTGCCATTGCCTACGATCCAGGCGGATCGTCGGACCCTTTGTCAGCTCCGCCCGGAGCCGCCCCTGCTTCAAGGCTGGGGCGAGCCGCCCCTGGACCGGCCTTGCTGAGGAGTGGATTCCAAAGGCGAGCCTTTGGCGGAGTTTGAGACAGAGCCTTAACCTTGCCTTCTGCGCCGACCGCCGCGCCTAGCGCGCCGCCGCCACCAGCTCGCGGAGCTGCTGCGCCGCCGGCGCCCCCTTGAGCGCCTCGCGCCACAGCGACTCCGCCACCCTCTGGTGCGCGGTGATCGCCTCGTCCGCCGCGGTGACCATCGCCACACCGCCCTGCGAGCCCGGGATGCCGTCCGGCCGGAACGGGTTCATCGCCAGCACGGCGCGATCGCGCGAGCGCATGATCTCGAACGAGGACGACAGCTCGGTATGCGGCAGCAGCCCGAACTGAAGGCCCATTGGCTCGGCCTCGATGGTGTCGGCGATATGCTCCACCTCGATGGCCGCCACCTCGCGGCAACGCGCGCGCAGCGAGTCCGACGCCGTGGCCCCCGCGCCCACGCCCTGCGCCAGCAGCCGCTGCACCGCGCCCGCCGGGATCATCGCGATGATCCCGGGACGTCGCGCCTGATACATCCGCTTGCGGCTCGACATGATCCCCAGCACCTGCTCGGCCAGGGTGTGCATGGTGGCGCGACCCTCGCCAGCCGCCTCCGCAGCCTCGTCGTACAGCGCGGCCAGCGTCGAGTCGTAGGCCTCCGACGTGATCAGGTAGGAGAGCGGGCCGGACACCTGCAGGATCTGGTCCGCGGTCTCCTCGATCTGGCGCTCGCGCTCCAGGAAGCCCACCGGTCGGCTGTAGTACTCCACCCCGATGCCCAGAAGGGACAGCGGCGAGATCTTGAGCAGCTCGGCCAGGCGCTTGACCGTGTCGAGCTTGATCACCTCGCCCTTCTCGTAACGGTACAACGCCGCCCGCGACACGCCCAGACGCGCCGCGATCTCCTCGGCGCGCAGGCCGGACTCGAGCCGGTATGCCCTGAGCTGCTGTCCTATTTCAGTAAACCGCATGTGATCCGTTCCGTGACGTGGCGCCTGGCAAGCCCGTGCCAAGCGACGTAGCACAATGTTGCGCCGCCGCGAAGGTTATTGAGACTTGCACGACACGATGCCGCAACCTCGCCTGCTGATATCAGGATTGTTTTATGGACGCCAGCTTTCAGGCCGGTGCTGGCGCCGCGTCCGGCGATATCGCCTTCTGCACGCGACGGTTGCGCCTGCGATCCTGGCCGCTGCCTGCACCTTGACGACGCGGCTCCGCAGCCGGCAGGCACGCCGGCTCGTGCCGCCCCGGTTGACGCCGTCCCGGTCGTGACCGCTGATCGCCACCCCGCCGCCCTCGCGCGTTCGTCCTGCCTGCCCATCGTCCTGCCTGCCCGTCGACTTGCCTGCCCGTCGAGGAGACGCGATGACCATCGAGCGGGTGCTGCTGGTGCTGCTGCTCGCCGCCGTCGCCCTGGGCTGCGGCCTCGTGCTCTACCCCTTCTTCGCCTCCATGCTGTGGGCCGCGATCCTGGTGTTCACCACCTGGCCGGTGTTCCAGTGGATGCGCGCGCGCCTGCGCATGGGCCCGGTGCTCGCGGCCATGGCCATGACCCTGCTCACCGCGCTCGTGGTGCTGCTCCCGCTCGCCCTGCTGGCCTCGGACGGCGCCGCCGACCTCGACGCCCTGCGCGCCTCGGTGGAGGACCTGCTCGCCGCCGGCCTGCCGCAGGCACCCCTCTGGCTCGCCGGGCTGCCCAGCGTCGGGCCCTCGCTCGGGCGCCTGTGGAACGGCTGGGCCGCCGACCTCGGCGCCATGGCCAGCTTCTTCCGCCCCTGGTTCGGCCTGATCGCCGAGAACGGCCTCGCGGTGCTGCTCGGCATCGCCAACGGCATCGTCCGCTTCACCCTGGCGCTGTTCATCGCGTTCTTCTTCTGGGTGTCCGGCGCGGCGCTGGGCCTGCACCTGCGCGCCGTGCTGCACCGCATCGTCGGTGCCCGCGCCGACGACCTGATCCGCGTCACCGGCAGCGTGGTGCGCGGCACCGTCTACGGCATCCTCGGCACCGCGATCGTGCAGGGCATCCTCACCGCCTTCGGCCTGTGGCTGGTGGGCGTGCCCCGGTCGGTGCTGCTCGGCGCGCTGGCCTCGATCGTCTCCGTGCTGCCGATCGGGGCACCCCTGATCTGGCTGCCCGCCGCCGCCTGGCTGCTCGTCGACGGCCAGACCGCGCGCGGCGTCTTCCTGCTGGCCTACGGCGTCGTCGCGGTCTCCGGCGCGGACCATACCATCCGCCCCTACTTCATCGCCCGCGGCGCCCACCTGCCGTTCCTGCTCACCGTGATGGGCGTGCTGGGCGGGGTGCTGCAGTTCGGCCTGCTCGGCATCTTTCTCGGCCCCGTGCTGCTCGGCACCGGCTTCAGCATCGTGGTGGAGTTCAGCCGCTCCGCGGACCGGCCGTGGCCATAGGCGTGGCGCGCCAGGCAAGGTCGATGCTCTACCTCATCCGCCGAAGGTTCGCCTTTGAAGACCACTTGCCAAAGCAAGGATACTCAGGGGCGCTCCGTGCTCGAAGAAAAGGGCCTTCGGCAGATCCGGGCAAAGCCGGCCTTGCTTCCTGCCTGTCACCAAGGGTGACAGCCAGCTGCCCGGCCTTGCGCCCGGCCCCGCCATAATGCAGTTGCAACCTGTGTCGGCCGCTGCGGTGTCGGCAGATCGGGAAGCGACGCGGGTGGAGCCCTGAGCGGCAAGCTGAAATCCGACCCGCCCCGGGCGCAGCCGCCCAAGGTCGCGCTACCGCAGCGTTTTGCGGCCTCGCCTCGTGCCGCAGGCGTGGCGCGTGCCAGTGCCCGCCTGCCCACCAGCCGCACCCGCCGCCGGAGGATCCTGCGCCGCACGCTCATCGGCTCGGTGATCGTGCACCTGATTCTGGTGGCGCTGTTCCTGCTGGCGCCGCGTGTCCCGCCGCCGGACACTGCCCCCGCCGAGCCGGGCATCGCCATGCAGTTCGAGACACCCAGGCCGAAAGGCGCCGCCTCCGACACCCCCCAGCCCGACGCCGGCGAGGGCATCGAGGCCCCGATTCCGTCCCCGGTGCAGAATGCGCCGCCCGCCACCCCGTCGCCGCCCACGCCGGAACTGCCGCCCGACGCCGCCCCGCCCGACGCACAGGCGCCGCCAGTGCCCCCGCCGCCCGACGTCGCTCCCGCCGGAGCCACGCCGCCCGACGCCGCCGCCTTGCCGGACACTCCGGCCGCCGAGGCGCCGACCGCCCCCGCACCGGAGACCCCGGAAGCCGACATGCAGGTCAACGCCGGGCCGCTCGCCGAGCTGTTCAACCTCCAGCCGGTACCGGTGCCGCAGCCGCGCCCGTTGTCGCCGCCGCCCGCGCCCACGCCGCGCCCGCGCGCGACACGCCCGGCGCCTGCCTTTCCCACCCCGCGGGAATGGGCGTTCACTCCCGCTGCTCCCGGCGGCGGCAGCCCGGCACGCGGTGCCTCGCGTGGCCTGAACCTGTCGTTCTCGCCGCGAATCCGGGGTGGCGGCGGCGGCCAGTCCTCGCCCGACTTCTCCGCCCCTGACGCCGGCCCGGACTGGCTGAACGAGCTGCACGCCTGGTGGGACCGCCACGGCTACTTCCCACGCGAGGCGGCCGAGGCCGGAGAGCAGGGCACCTTGAGCCTGCATCTCATGGTCAACCACGATGGTCGTGTCGCCGCGGCGCGCCTGACCATGCAGTCCGGCTCGGTGTGGCTCGACCAGGGCGCGTTGGCGCTGTTTCGCGACGCACGGCTGCCCGCCCTGCCGCCGCAGACCGAGAAGCCGCAGATCCCCGTGGACCTGACCATCCACTACATCCTGCGCTGATCCTTGCGCACCAGAAGCGCCGGGCCGTGAGACGCAGGCGAGGCCGGGCTCCTCCTCCGCCTGCCATTCCAACGACCCAAGAGGGTCGGCGGAACCTTTGGCAGGCTACGCCCAGACCTGCCAAAGGCCCGGGGCCTTCGGAAACCACCCACTTAAGAAAGTGGATTCTCAAGGCGAGCCTTGAGCGGAGTCCAGAGGCAGAGCCTCTGGCCTTCCTTGCTTCGCGGCTCCGGCGCTGATCCCGCCAGGCCCCGCGGCCGGGCGCCGCAGCGCCCGCGGTCGTCTGGCCCAGTCCCGCGGCCTGGCGGCGGAGCAGGCGGCGTGCGCGGCGCTGGAGCGCGATGGCTGGACCGTGCTGGCCCGGCGCCTGCGCACCCCGGCCGCCGAGATCGACATCGTGGCCGAGCGCGACGGCCTGCTGGCGGTGGTCGAGGTGAAGGCCCGCGCCAGCCTCGCAGACGCGGCGGCCTCGCTCGGCCCGCGTCAGCGGCGCAGGCTGGCCGCCGCCGCCGAGCAGCTCCTGGCCGCGCAGCCCGGCTGGGGGCAGGCCGGCGTGCGCTTCGACGTGATGCTGGTGGACGCCGCAGGCCGCGTGCGCCGGATCAGCGACGCGTTCCGGCTGGAGTAGCGCCGGCGCGGGCCGCACCCCCCGTCCCGCGCCTGCCGTTCGTGAAAAATTCACCTGCACGGGAGAAGCTGACGCCTGGCCCGGAAAGGCTCCGTCATGCAGCTCAGCCGAGCCATCCTTGTCCTGGGCGCAGAGTGGGCGTGCCTCACCGGCGGCCTGGTCGGCGGCATGGCGATCGAGCGGTATGTCCGCTCCGAGGATGTCAGGATCATCCTGGCCAGCGTCGCGCTGCTGGCATTCGTGGCCGGCAGCGCGCTGCGCAGGGTGTCCCTGACGGAGAGGCACGAGTGCAACGCCGGCTCGGTGCTGTTCCTGCTGACCAGCATCGTCGTCAACCTGATGATGGTGCACGACGGAACCGACGGGCACGTCGTCGACGGCATCCTGTGCGCCGCTGTCGCCGTCGTGGTGTTCCACGTCGCCGCGACGTGGAGCAGCCGGGCTGCCGGTACCACGACCGTACCGGACTGATGCCGGCAGCCCGTGACGTTGATCGACCGGGAAGCAAGGCTGGGCTCCGCCCAGACCCGCCAGGGGCGAGCCGCCCCTGGACCCGGCACAACTTAGGTCTTGGATTCCAAAGGCGAGCCTTTGGCGGAGTTTGAGGCAGAGCCTCAACCTTGCTTCGTCGGTTCCTCGAACCCCTCCCGCCACGCCGCGTTCGTCCCACATACTCGATATCGGGCAAGTGCCCGCGCAGCCAGCATCGGGGCACAATGGATCTCCTGCAGAAACTCGAGATTCTCGCCGACGCCGCCAAGTACGACGCATCCTGCGCCTCGTCCGGCACCGAGAAGCGCTCTTCCAAGGGCGAGACCGCCGGCATCGGCTCCACCGAAGGCATGGGCATCTGCCACGCCTACGCGCCGGACGGCCGCTGCATCTCCCTGCTCAAGATCCTGATGACCAACTCGTGCATCTACGAGTGCAAGTATTGCATCAATCGCCGCTCCTCGAACGTGCAGCGCGCCCGCTTCACCGTGGACGAGGTCGTCAAGCTCACCCTCGGCTTCTACCGCCGCAACTGCATCGAGGGCCTGTTCCTCAGCTCCGGCATCATTCGCGACCCCGACTACACCATGGAGCAGATCGTCGAGATCGCCCGCACCCTGCGCGAGGACCACGGTTTCCGGGGCTACATCCACCTCAAGACCATCCCCGACGCCTCCCCCGAGCTGCTCGCCGAGGCGGGCCGCCACGCCGACCGCCTGTCGATCAACGTCGAGCTGCCCACCGAGGCGGCGCTCACCGAGCTGGCGCCGGAGAAGGACCTGCCGCGCATCCGCCGCTCCATGGGCCGCATGCGCCTGCGCATCGACGAGGCTGTCCACGCCAAGAAGACCTCGCGCGGCGCCGCGGCCCCCCGCTTCGCGCCCGCCGGCCAGAGCACCCAGGTCATCATCGGCGCCGACGCCAGCACGGACCGCTCGATCCTGGACATGAGCACCAACCTGTACGGCTCCTACGGCCTGAGGCGCGTCTACTACTCCGCGTTCAGCCCGATCCCCGACGCCTCCGCGTCCCTTCCCCCGGCGGCCGCGCCCCTGTTGCGCGAGCACCGCCTCTACCAGGCCGACTGGCTGCTGCGCTTCTACGGCTTCGAGGCCAACGAGCTGGCGCTGGACGCCGCCGGCAACATGCCGCTGGAGATGGACCCCAAGCTCGCCTGGGCGCTGGAGCACCGCGAGCTGTTCCCCGTCGACCTCAACCGCGCCGACCGCGACATGCTGCTCCGTGTCCCCGGCCTCGGCGTGAAGTCGGTCGAGCGCATCATCGCCGCCCGCCGACACCGCTCCGTGCGCATGGAAGACCTCGCCCGCCTGCGCCTGCCGGTCGCCAAGCTCGCGCCCTTCGTCGTCACGCCCGACCACACGCCGCGCGCCGCCCTGGACAGCGCCGGCCTGCTCGCCCGCCTCGCGCCGAAGCCGAAGCAGCTCGCTCTGCTGTAGGCAGGCAAGGTTGAGGCTCTGCCTTCAAGCATGGGTCTCATCCGCCAGGGGGAGGCGCCCTGGACTGCCTTCCTTAAGTAGAGCCGGTCCAGGGGCGGCTCGCCCCTGGCGGGTCTGGGCGGAGCCCAGCCTTGCTTGCTTAAGCTGCCGCCACGAACTCACGGCTTTGCCGCGACGTTGAGGGGCTCATGCGCAGCATCGTCCTCGACACAGAGACCGACTTTCCCGGCTGGCGCCGCGCCGCCCGTGCCCTCGCCCTCGAAGGCGTCGCCCCGGAGGACGCCCTCTGGTCCGTGTCCGAGCCCACCGACCTGTTCGCAGCGCCCGCCCCCGACGCTTCCCCGCCCGCCGGCACCTTCAGCGTGCCCCGCGCCCTCGTCGACCTGGCCGAGACCGCGATCCAGGCTCGCGACGCCGAACGCTTCGCCCTGCTCTACCGCCTGGTCTGGCGCGCCCATCACGGAGAGAAGCACCTTCTGGAGGACGCCGCCGACCCCCAGGTGCAGCGCGTGCAGCGCCTCGCCCAGGCCGTGCGGCGCGACACCCACAAGATGCGCGCCTTCGTGCGGTTCCGCGAAGTGCGCGACACCGGCGGCCTCGGCCCGTCCCCTGCGCCCATCGACGACGCCACGGACGATGGCGCACACGACACGGACACCCGGACGCCCGCCGCTGGCCCCGCACGCCCCGGCCTGCACGAGGCGCCCGGCTACGCCCCGCGCGCGGCTCCGGTCGCTGATCCCGCCGGGACCGACCTGCTCGCCACGATCGCCGCCCGCCCCGCGGGCGAACTCTCCCCCGCCCGCTACGTCGCCTGGTTCGAGCCTGACCACTTCATCGTCGAGGCCAACGCCCCGTTCTTCGTGCGCCGCTTCGCCACCATGCAGTGGTCGATCCTGACGCCCGACCGCTGCGCCCACTGGGACGGCGAGGCCCTGACCTTCACCCCCGGCGCCGACCGCTCGCAGCTTCCCGACGATGACGCCCTGGCCGAGTACTGGCGCGCCTACTTTTCCTCAATCTTCAACCCCGCCCGCCTGAAGATCGGCGCGATGACCTCGGAGATGCCGCGCAAGTACTGGAAGAACCTGCCGGAGGCCGCCGCCATTCCAGGCCTGATCCGTGACGCGCAGAGTCGCACCGACCAAATGGTCGAGCATCCGACGATCTCGCCCCCGAAAGAGAGAAAGATGCCCAAGGTCCCTGCAACAGCCCCTGCCGACGCGCTCCCCGCCACCGCAGCGCACCTGTCGGGCGACTTGGTCGCCCTGGCCACGGAGGCCGCCGCCTGCCGCCGCTGCCCGCTCTGGGAGCCCGCCACCCAGACCGTGTTCGGCGAAGGCCCGGCCGACGCCCGCCTGATGTTCGTGGGCGAGCAGCCCGGCGACCAGGAGGACCTTGCCGGCCGCCCGTTCATCGGCCCCGCCGGCCAGCTCTTCGACCGCGCCCTGGCCGAGGCCGGCATCGACCGCGCCACCGTCTACGTCACCAATTCCGTCAAGCACTTCAAGTTCGAGCCCCGGGGCAGGCGCCGCATCCACGTCAAGCCGGGCGCCACCGAGATCAACGCCTGCAACGTCTGGCTCCAGGCCGAGCGCGCCGCCATCAAGCCCGCGCTGACCGTCGCCCTCGGCGCCACCGCGGCCCGCGCCGTGCTCGGCCGTACTGTCACCATCGGCCGCGAACGCTCCCGCCCGATCGCGCTCGACGGCAATGCCCAGGCCTTCGTCACCGTGCACCCCTCGTACCTGCTCCGCCTCCCCGACGAGGACGCCAAGGCGCGCGAGTACGCCGCCTTCGTCGAGGACCTCCGCCACGCGGCGTCCCTTCTCGCGTAGTACCGACGGCCCCATACGTTGACCTGCGAGGCAAGCAAGGCTGGGCTCTGCCCAGACCCGCCAGGGGCGAGCCGCCCCTGGACCGGCTTTACTTAAGTAAACGTTTCCAAAGGGCTCGCCCTTTGGCGGAGTTTGAGGCGGAGCCTCAACCTTGCTTCCTTCACCAGAGACTCATCCCCGCCCGATCTCGGCCTGCTCGAACGCGTCGATCGACGGCTCCGGGTCGCTGCGCCTTTCTTCGGGCCACTCCGCCGAGGCCGCCTTGCCAACCGCGGCGGCCCGCCCCGGCGCATATCGGCGGATCATCGCCGCGCAGAACTCCGCGAACTCCTCCGGCACCAGCGGTGGCGCCGTGTGGTGCGCCCAGGTCCCGCGGTGCTCCGGCGTAAAGCAGAACGTCACCGTGACGTCGAACCCCTCCAGCGCCCGCATCTGCCGGTCGAACCACGCCTCGCAGTCCGGCCTGAACCAGTCCGCCCAGGACAGCCCGGTGCGCAGCCGCCTCACCCCCATCTCGCGCATCGTGCGCACCGCATCGTCCAGCCGGTGGTCCTGGTAGTGGAACCACTGGCACAGCCCGAACTCCGGCGCGAACTCGTGGAAGATCCGCGCCGCCCGCTTCGCGCGCCCGTGCTCGTCCAGCAGCCCCATGTGGAAATGCCGGTAGTACGACGAGCCCTCCGCCTCCCGGTGCCGCGTCGTCGCCGGCCACGCGGCCGGCAGGTCGTACAGGCTGTACCAGTGGATGCGCGGCGCCCGCCCCGACAGCAGCTCGAAGGTGCGGCGCAGGCCCCACTCCTGCACCTCCTCCGCCCCGAACGTGGAGATGCCCACCTCCGACACCCACACCGGCTTGTCGGTCGCGGCCTGGATCGCCGCCAGCCGCTCCGGCCATGCATCGATCGGCCAGTGGTTCCAGTCCAGCGGGAACCCGTGCACCGCCACCGCATCGAGCGCAGTCAGCGCGCCTTGCGCGCCCAGCACGTTGAGGAAGTCCGGGTCGATCGGCGACATCCCCCCCAGCACCCGCGTCAGCCCCGGTGCCTCCGCCGCGATCGCCTCGCCCGCCAGGCGCGTCATCGCTGCGAACTGCGCCCAGCCGGGGTCGGACTCCAGGTCCCAGTGCGACTTGTTGTTGGGCTCGTTCCAGATCATCGCGGCTTCGATCATGCCGGGGCTCCGCAAGGAAGAAGGCAAGGCCAGGGGCTCTGCCCCTGGACCCCGCCAGGGGCAGCGCCCCTGGACCTGCACACATCAGCAAGAAGCACAGCCCGCGCGGGCCGCACCCCAGCCAAACTCATGGGATCAAAGGGCCGCCGGCCCTTTGCGGGTCCCCGCTTCCAGGCGATGGGGCAGAGCCCTGGCCTTCCTTGCCTTCGCTCCTGGCCGGATAGACCGCCCCGCTCTCCGCCTTGGCCACGCGCCGGCACAGGAAGATTTCCGCCTCCGGGTTGGCGAAGGGCTCGAACCCCGCCGAGCGCAGCATCGCCGCCGACGCCGCGCGGTTCGGCGCCCACCAGTTGGTCGGGTCGTGCGCGTAGCTGTGCTCGATGAAATGCAGCTTCGGGAACCCGGGCGCGTCGAACGGCGCGGGGGCGAAGAAGTCGTAGTCCGGCTCGACCGCCACGATGTCCTCGCTGCCGCGCTGCATCGTCTGGAACACCAGCAGGTCGGCGCAGGCGTGCTCGTGGATCAGGTCGAGCGCCAGCAGCGGGTGGCGCAGGTGGTAGAGCACGCCGAGGAACAGCACGACGTCGAACCGCTCGCCCAGTGCCCCCACGTCGTACACGGAGAGCTGGCGGAACTCGATCTCCAACCCCTCGACCTCGGCGGCGAAGCGCGCCTGCGCCAGGTAGTGCGGGTCGTGGTCGACGGCGAGGACGCGCGCTGCGCCGCGCCGCTTCATCTCCAGGCTGTAGAACCCGCCGTTGCAGCCGATGTCGAGCACGGTGCGCCCGCTCAGGTCCGCCGGCACGTGGTCGCGGAACGACGCCCACTTCACCGCGGGGAAGTCGAACAGGAAATGGTCCGGCGCCGTGCGCACGCCGCGCAGGTCGAGGTTGTGGAACCACGGCCCCAGCTCCGCCGCCCGCGCCCTGACGTCCTCCGCCTCCCATTGCGCCGGTCCAGGGGCGCTGCCCCTGGCGGAGTCCAGAGGCCCCTCCTTCAAGCATTGGGCCTCTGGCCTTGCTTCCTCACCCATCCGACAACAGCCTCATCGCCTCGCGATACCCGTTGAACGTCCCGACATCGACGTAGCTTTCCCCGGCGCACACGCCGACCGCCGTGCCGCCCTCCTCCAGCCATGCGTTGACCAGCGTGCCCAGGAACTCGTCGCGCCGCTCCCGCCTGAGCCACAGCGCGTGCAGGGCGTGCAGCACGTGGCCCGGCATCCGCATCGCTCCCCAGACCCGGTCCGTGGACGGCGCGGCCTGCTTGACCTCGATCCTGCGCACCTGGCCCGAGTCGCCGGTGACCACCGCGTCGAACAGCTCCGGCCGTGCCACCGGGAACAGCAGGAACGCCAGCCCGTCCTGCGGCAGGGCGCACAGCGCGTCGGCCGGGAACCACACCGTGTCCGGCAGCCCGATCACCACGGCCTCGTGGCCTGCGATCAGCGGCACCGCGCGGAAGATCGCGTCGCACAGCCCGGCCGCCCGGTCCTGGATCACGTAAGCGACCGGGACCTCGCCCACCGCGCCGCCGTAGTACTGCAGGATGTCCGACTTCCACGGCGAGATCACGAAACACAGCCGCGTCACGCCGGCGAGCAGCATCCGCTCCACGAGGTGCTCGCTGACCGCGCGCGGCCGCTCCACCCCGTGCTCGTCGATGCGGCTGCCCACCGGCAGCAGCTCCTTGGAGAACGCCAGCGGCTGGATGCGCGTCCCGCTGCCTGCCGCCGGAACGATGCCCCACACCGTCTAGCCTCCCGCCCCGGCCGCGACGCCGACACAGGCGGCCGGCGCGTCCTCGTCGCCGTGCCGCGCGGCCTCGAACGCCGCCACCATCCGCTGCGCCCGTCGCGCGGCCGTGTGCTCCGCCAGCGTCCGCTCCCGCGCCCGGGCCGCGATCCGCGCCAGCGCCGCGTCGCCCAGCTCGATCGCGTCCAGCGCGTCGCCCATGTCGCGCGCGATCAGGATCTCCTCGCCGGGCGTGAAGAACTCGTCGAGCCCGTCCCAGGCGTCGCTCAGCACCGGGCAGCCGCACGCCGCCGCCTCGAACAGCCGCCCCGACGGGGACCACCCCATCCGCGCCATCGCCTGGCGCGTGACGTTCAGCGTCAGCCGCGACGACGCGTAGAACGCGGGATGGTCCGGCGGCGCCACGTGGCGCAGGAAGAACATGTTCGCCGTCCACGGGAAATCCTGCGGGTACTGCGCGCCCCCGAGCACGAACCGCATCTCCGGCCGCGACCGCGCCGGCGTCACGAACAGCGCCTCCAGCGCCGCCTGACGGTCCGGCGCATACGTTCCCAGGTACGACAGCCGCCCCTCCCATCCCGGCGCCGCCTGTCCCGGCTCGTGCAGCCGCGGATCGACCGACCCGTACAGCGCCACCACCCGCCGCGCGCCCAGCCGCTCGCGCAGCCCGGCCAGCGCCGCGCCCCCGGTGTAGCTCAGCACCAGGTCGTAGGCTCCGAGCCCCTCTGCGATCCCCAGCCCGCCCGCGACGTAGTCCACCGTCTCGCCGGCCGCCAGACGTGCCAGCGTCACCGGCGTGTCCAGGTCGTAGAAGCACCGCAGCGCCGCGCTGTCGCACACCGCCCGCCGCGCCGCCGCCGCATCCGGGCAGTAGGAGGTCACCAGCCCCACGTCGGCCTCGGCCAGCGCCCTCGCCGCCACGCCGTCGTCCCACTCGGAGTACAGCACCAGCCGCCCGCCTTCCGGCAGCTCCGCCAGGTCGCGGTTCGCCGCATAGTACGGCACGTCGCGCTCGAAGAACGTGACCCGGTGCCCCGCCTCCAGCAACGCGGACACCAGCCCGCGCCACAGCGCCGCGTGCCCGTTGCCCCAGGACGAGCTGATGGCCAGCCCGAAGATCACGATTCTCATCGCGGCGGAGCCTGCCCAACGCCGCACGCTACGTCCAGAGTACGTGCGCCTTCGAGGCAGCAAGCAAGGCTGGGCTCTGCCCAGACCCGCCAGGGGCGAGCCGCCCCTGGACCGGCTTTACTTAGACAGGTGGACTCCAAAGGCGAGCCTTTGGCGGAGTTTGAGGCAGAGCCTCAACCTTGCTTCCCACCCGCTTCCCACCCCATCTCCCCCGCAAGGCCCACCCCGCGGAGGCGCACCCTGGACTCCCTGACCCCCGACCTCGCCACGACAACCGACCTGGCGGTCGGCGGCATGAGCTGCGCGTCCTGCGCCGGTCGGGTGGAGCGTGCCCTGACGCGCCTGCCCGGCGTCCTGTCGGCCGCCGTGAACCTTGCCACCGAGCGCGCCCGCGTGAGCGTGGCCCACGGCGGCCCCGACGCGGCGGCGCTGGCGGCGGCGGTGCGGGCGGCGGGCTACGACGTGGGCACCGACACGATCGACCTCGCCGTGTCCGGGATGAGCTGCGCGTCCTGCGTCGGCCGGGTGGAGCGTGCGCTGCGCCGCGTGCCCGGCGTGCTGGACGTGAGCGTCAACCTGGCCACCGAGCGCAGCCGCGCCACCGTGCTGGCGGGAGTCCGCCCCGACGCCCTCCGCGCCGCGTTGCACGCGGCCGGCTACGATGCCGCCACGCCGGCCGAAACCGCGGCAGGGCAGGGGACCACGCCGGGGCAACGCGACACTCCCTCCGACCGTGCTGCGGATCCCACCCGTCCTGACGCGCGCGCCATCTCCACTGCGCGTGTCGCGTCCGCCGCGCGCATGGCCTGGAGTCGCCTGAACGGCGAGGGCGCGCAGGCCGCCCTGGCCGCACTGCTCTGCGCGCCGCTGCTGGCCGCGATGGGTCTGCACGCCGCCGCGACCCTGGGGCTGAACCCGCATGGCCCGGGCATTCCAGGCCCACGCACCCTGGGTCCCGACGCCTGGATGCTGCCCGGTTGGTGGCAGTTCGCCCTTGCCCTGCCGGTGCAGGTCTGGCTCGGCGCCCGCTTCCACCGCGGCGCCTGGCGGGCGCTGCGGGCCGGCGTCGGCAGCATGGACCTGCTCGTCTCGCTCGGCAGCAGCGCCGCCTTCGCGCTCAGCCTGTGGGCGCTGGCCCAGGCCGGCCCGCACCCTGCCCGTCCGCCCGCGCTGTACTTCGAGAGCGCCGCGCTCATCATCACCTTCGTGCTGTTCGGCAAGTGGCTGGAGCGCCGCGCCCGTGGCCAGACCGCGCAGGCGATCCGTGCCCTGGCCGGCCTGCGCCCCGACACGGTCCGCGTCCTGCGCGACGGACGCGAGACCGAAATTCCCCTCGACGATCTGCGTCTCGGCGAGCACGTCGTGGTGCGCCCGGGCGAGCGCATTGCCGCCGACGGCGTGGTCCGCGACGGCGCCGGCGCCGTGGACGAGAGCACCCTGACCGGCGAGCCGCTGCCCGCCGACAAGTCGCCCGGCGACGTTGTGACCGGCGGCACCCTGAACCGCGACGGCCGCCTCGTCGTCGAGGTCCGTGCGCTCGGCACGCAGAGCGTGCTCGGCCGCATCATCGAATCCGTGGAGACCGCGCAGGCGTCCAAGGCCGGCGTGCAGCGCCTGGTGGACCGGGTCAGCGCGGTGTTCGTGCCGGCGATCGTGGCGCTCGCCCTGCTGACCTTCGCCGGCTGGTGGCTGGCGGGCGCGGGCGTGCCGGCCGCGGTGCTGGACGCGGCGGCGGTGCTGGTGATCGCGTGTCCCTGCGCGCTCGGGCTGGCCGCGCCCACCGCGCTGGTGGTGGGCACCGGCGCCGCCGCCCGCCACGGCATCCTGATCCGCGACGCCGCGGTGCTGGAGCAGGCCGCGGCGATCGGCGTCGTCGCCTTCGACAAGACCGGCACCCTGACCCTGGGCCGCCCCGCCGTGCAGTCGCTCGTGCCCGCCCCCGGCCAGGACACCCGCGACCTGCTCGCCACCGCCCGCGCCCTGTCGGAGGGCAGCGAGCACCCCCTGGCCGCCGCGATCCGCACCCGCGCCGACGCCGACGGCATCGCCGTCGTTCCCGTGCTCGACTTCCGCGCGCTGCCCGGCCGCGGCGTATCGGCGCGCGTCGCCGGCCGCGCCACCGTGCTGGGCAGCCGCCGACTGCTCGACGAACTGGGCGTCGCCCTCGGCTCGCTGGCGGACGAGGCCGCCACGCTGGAGGCACGGGGCTGCACCGTGTCGTGGCTCGCCGAACCCGGAGTCCTGCCGTCCGACGCGCCTGTCTCCGCGACGCCCGGCCGTGTCCTTGGCCTGGTGGCGCTCGGCGATACCTTGCGCCCCGGCGCCGTGCGCGGCGTGCAGCGCCTGCGCGCCCGCGGCATCGAAAGCGTGCTGCTCACCGGCGACAACGCGGGCGCTGCCCGCCACGTCGCCGCCGCCGTGGGCATCGACCGCGTCTGGCCCGCGCTGCTGCCCGCCGACAAGGCCGCCGTGCTCGCCACCCTGCGCGGTCCCGAGCCGTCTCGCCGCGGCGTCTCCGCCCGCCGGTTCGCCCGGCCGCGCCGCCTGGTGGCCATGGTCGGCGACGGGGTGAACGACGCCCCCGCGCTGGCCGCCGCGGACCTCGGCATCGCCATGGGCAGCGGCAGCGACGTCGCCCTGCACAGCGCCGGCCTCGCCCTGCTGCGCGCCGACCCCGCCCTGGTCGCTGACGCGCTCGACGTCGCCGGCCGCACGCAGCGCAAGATCCGCCAGGGCCTCGCCTGGGCGTTCGCCTACAACCTGATCGGCATCCCGCTCGCGGCCGCAGGCCTGCTGAGCCCCGCGATCGCCGGTGGCGCCATGGCGCTCAGCAGCGTCAGCGTGGTGGCCAACGCCCTGCTGCTGCGGCGCTGGCGGCCTCGGCCGTAGGAAGCAAGGTTGAGGCTCTGCCTCAAACTCCGCCAGGGGGAGCCCCCCTGGACTGGCTTCCCTTAAGTCAAGCCGGTCCAGGGGCGGCTCGCCCCTGGCGGGTCTGGGCAGAGCCCAGCCTTGCTTGCCTTGCAGGTCAGAGTCCATGACACGCCGCAGCCTCGCCGCCGGCCGGCTGCCCTACGGCTCTGCCCTCCCGTCGAACGCCGCCCGTGCCGCCTCGATCGCCGCGTGGTGCGCCTTTGCCCAGGCGCCCAGTGCCTCCACGGGCGGCCACAGCGACCGCCCCAGCGCGGTGAGCGCGTAGTCCACCCGCGGCGGCGCGCTCGGCGTCACCGTGCGCGTCACCAGCCCGTCGCGCTCCAGCCCGCGCAGCGTGAGCGTGAGCATGCGCTGCGAGATCCCGCCCACGCCGCGCCGGACCTCGCTGAACCGCCGCGCCCCATCGCCCAGCAGCATCACGATCTGCACGCTCCACTTGTCGCCCACCCGCGCCAGCACCGCGCCCACCGCCCGGCAGTCGGCGGTCCCATGCACCGGCATCGCCGCAGTCGTGAGTGTCGCCGCGGTCACATCCGTGTGCCCTGGTTGCATCGCTGTGCCTCCTTGTGCCCGATCATCGTGGTCACTCATACAGCCCTGGTCACGAACCGGAACCACTTGAGGTCATCTCCCATGAAGCTGCTGCACGTCGACTCCAGCATTCTCGGCGACAACTCCGTGAGCCGGGCGATCACCGCCGCGGCCGTCGCCAGGCTGCGTGCGCTCCACCCTGACGCGGAGGTGAAGCGCCGCGACCTCGTCGCCCATGCCGTCGCCCCGCTCACCGGCGCCTACCTGGCCGGGCAGAGCGCCGCGGTGCAGCACGACCAGGCGATGCAGGAGGATCTGGAGCTGGGCGGCGCGGTGCTGTCCGAGTTCCTCGCCGCAGACATCGTGGTGCTCGGCGCGCCGATGTACAACCTCGGCATCCCCGCCCAGCTCAAGACCTGGATCGACCGCATCGTCGTCGCCGGCAAGACGTTCCACTACACCGAACGCGGACCCGTGGGCCTCGCCGGCGGCAAGCGCGTGGTGCTCGCCCTGGCGCGCGGCGGCTTCTACGGCCCGGGGACGCCCGCGGCCGCCGTGGAGCACTGCGAGTCCTACCTGCGCGCGATGCTCAGCTTCATCGGCCTGCCCACGATCGAGGTCATCCTCGCCGAGGGCATCGCCACCGGCGCGGAACAGCGCCAGAAGGCGCTCGACGCCGCCCTCGCACAGGCGGCGGCGCTCGGAGCGGCCTAGGGTTTCGACCGGTCAAGGAAGCAAGGCCGGGCTCTGCCCAGACCCGCCAGGGGCGGGCCGCCCCTGGACCGGCTTGACTTAAGTGGTGGTTTCCAAAGGCGAGCCTTTGGCGGAGTTTGAGGCAGAGCCTCAACCTTGCTCGCTTTACGGGCTATTCCGAAGGGCCGTTGGTATCATCACAGGCCTCATGCCTGGAGAAAGAAGTCTTTGGCGGGTCGGGGCAGGATCAGCCTCGCCTCCCGGCGGTATAGGCTATCGCACGCTGAGCAGCTCCACGTCGAAGATCAGCGTGACGTTCGGCGGAATCACCCCGCCTGCGCCGCGTGCGCCGTAGGCGTGCTCCGGCGGCAGCACCAGGCGCCGCCGCCCGCCGACCCGCATCGTCGCCACCCCGATGTCCCAGCCCGAGATCACCTCTCCCGCACCCAGCGTGAACGAGAACGGCTGGCCCCGATCGCGCGAGCTGTCGAACTTGCGCCCCGGCGTGCCGCCCTGATCCAGCCAGCCGGTGTAGTGCACGCTCACCCGCTGCCCCTTCGCCGGCTCGGCGCCCTCGCCCACGGCCTCGTCGATGATGCGGATGCCGTTCGGCAGCGTGGTCCCGCTCGGCTCGGTCTCTGCCATGATGCGCTCCTGCTGGGATGCCGGGCTCGCCCCGGGTGATCCGCGGACCGGAGCCGGACACCCCCTGGCCGCTGCAACGCGCGGCAGGGCCGAGGTTTGCCGTGTGCCGGCGCGACACAGGCAAGGCTGGGCTCTCCCTCCGCTGCCCTTCCAACGACCCAAGCGGATCGTCGGAATCTTTGGCGGCTCCGCCCAGACCCGCCAGGGGCGAGCCCCCCTGGACCGGCTTTACTGAGGCAGTGGTTTCCAAGGGCCTGCCTTTGGCGGAGGTTGAGGCCCGTGCTTGAAAGCGGGGCCTCAACCTCGCCTTGCTTTCTCCGTGCCTTCCGCCCCCACCGCGCGGCGCGCCATCTCCAGCGCCCCCTCGCGTGTCCGCGCCCCGCCCACGAAGCGCCGGACATGCACGAACACGGCGTCCGCGACCCCCGAAGCCTCCGCCAGCGCCGCGTCCTGCAGCCCCGCCCATGCCTCGGGCAGCGGCAGGCGCTGTGCGAACGACCCGGGCTCCGGCGGCATGCAGTCCACCATCCAGTTGCCGTTGCTTACCGGGTAGATCGCATACAGCACCGGCAGCGCGTGGGCGAACACCGCGCCTTTCCAGGGCATGCCCCGGTCCAGCTCCAGGATGCGCGGGTCCGGCGAGGCTGCGTGCGCCGCCACGATCTCGGCCGCCGCCGCCAGCCTGGCGCGCAGCGACATGGTCCTGCGGCGCAGCACCCCGTCCACCAGCGCGGTCGCCACCCCGAACGCCGCGTCGGTGGCGGCGTCGCTCTGCGGGGCGTCCCAGCACGGGTTGCAGTCCCCGACCAGCGAGGCCAGCCCGAGCGTGTCGTCAGGCGCCGCCGCCACGCCGTTGTCGTTCTCGTCGATGCGCCGCACCACCGAGCCGTCGATCTCGGCCGCGATCGCGCCTGCAAGCCGCTGCTGCTCGGGCGGCAGCAGCGCGCGGATCGCCGCCTCGCCGTGCACCTGCCAGACCAGGCCGGCGGAGCTGAGCGGCGTGCCGTCCGCGCGCGTGGGTGCGCCGCGCTGGTGATGGTCGAAGCGTGCCCGCGCCGGATCGTGCACGCTGCCCACGTCCCACACCACGTCGGCCCCGGCGATCACCGCCGCGTCGCGCGTGCGCACCAGGGTGTGGTCCGTGCCTGCCTCGCCCAGCCCCAGCGCCAGGCGCAGCACGACGTAGGCGAACACCTCGTCACAGTGGAACTTGCCGCTGTGGGTGATGAGCAGGGGACGGCCATCCGGCATGGCGGGGTCTTTCGGCGGGCGACCCGGCGCGGCGCCGGACGTCCGATCGGTGCTACACGGTTCGACCCCGCTCCGCGACCCACGACACCCGGACGAATCCTGCGGGAGGGATACGGGCAGCCTTGTCCTGGCTCTCTCGCCGCCACGTACCGACCTTATACCAGTCGCCTTCTGGAGTGACCGGTAAAGCAAGGTTGAGGCTCTGCCTCAAACTCCGCCAAAGGCAGGCCTTTGGAATCCATTACTTAAGTAAAGCCGGTCCAGGGGCGGCTCGCCCCTGGCGGGTCTGGGCAGAGCCCAGCCTTGCTTGCTGACAGGTCGATGCACGGGGCCGTCGATATTACTCTTCGTTTCAAGACGTGCGCATATCCTGACATCTTTCTTTGCTGCAATGCTCTCCGCCCGCCACGATCGGCGGCCAACTCGAAGGAGCGTTGCGATGCTGAAGACCATCATGCGGGCAGGCGTCGTGGCCGGGTTGCTGGCCGCCACGGCCGCGCAGGCGCAGGGCATGCACCCCGACGGACGCGGCGACATGCATCACGGCTATCTGGGCTTCCTGCAGGGCGTCACGCTCACCGACCCGCAGCAGGCCAGGATGCACGACATCATGCACGCCTCCTGGCAGCAGATGAAGCCGCAGATGCAGCAGCTCCGGGCGCTGCGCGAGCAGATCGGCGGCGACCTCGCCAGCACCGCCGCGGTCAGCCCCGCGCAGCTCGTGGCCCTGCAGCAGCAGGCGCAGGCCCTGCAGAACCAGCTCGACCAGGTCCGCCTCGCCACCGCGATGCAGGTCCGCGCCCTGCTGACCCAGGACCAGCTCAGCCAGGCCGCCAGCGTGCACGCCCAGCTCTCGGCACTGCACCGGCAGGAGCACGCCGTCCTGTCGCAGACCCCTGCGCAGTAGGGCAGGAAGGCAAGGTTGAGGCTCCGCCTCAACCTTCGCCAAAGACAGACCTCTGGAGTCCAGTACTGAAGGAAGGCCGGTCCAGGAGCGGCTCGCCCCTGGCGGGTCTGGGCGGAGCTGCCCGAAGGCTCCGACGGCCCGCTGGCCGTTGGAAAGGACAGCGAGCATCGACGCGCGGCACCGTGCGACCGGCATTGCCCACCCCGCCACCGAGCGCCGGTGGCGCGCGACCATCGGTCCGGGCCGCCATCATCCCAGACGCCACCAGGGCGATGGGCTTGCGATCCTGTGCGGTCATCCCTGCTCCCCCAGGGGCGTCGCGCCGCCCGCCGCCGACTGGCCGGATTTCTCCGGCGGTGCACGCTCTATTGGCGCACACTCGGCGGCGCACGCTCCGGCGGCGCCTGTGCCGGCACCCGGAGCGCAAGCTGCGCCACGAGACTCCCCAGCGCCATCGCGAAGCCGAGCCCCGCCACCGCGGTCCAGCCGTAGGCGTGCCACGCCAGGCCGCCTGCCGCCGAGCCGAACGCGCCGCCGCAGAACAGCGAGGCCACGAACACGGTGTTCATCCGCCCCCGGGTCGCCGGGTCGAGCCCCAGCACCACCGTCTGGTTGGCGATCATCGAGAGCTGCACGCCCGCGTCGAGCACGATCACCCCCACGCTCAGCCCCGCCAGGGTGGGCACGCCCGCCAGGATCGCGAACGCCGCCAGCACCAGCGCCACGCCGAGCCGCACCACGCCCGCAGGCCCGTGCCGGTCCGACAGCCGGCCTGCCAGCGGCGCGCACGCGACTCCCGCCAGCCCGACGACGCCGAACAGCCCCGCCGCCTCGCTGCCCAGCCCGAAGCGCGGGGTCTCCAGCAGCAGCGCCAGCGTCGACCAGAACGCCGAGAAGCCCCCGAACAGCCCCGCCTGCACCAGCGCGGAGCGGCGCAGCGCCGGACTCGCGCGCACCAGCCCCGCCAGCGAACCCAGCAGCCGGCCGTACGGCACGCTCTGCGTCGGCGGCACGCGGGGCAGGGTGAGGCGCAGCATCACGCCCATGGCGGCCGCGATCGCCGCCCCCACCCAGAACATCGCCCGCCAGCCGAGATGCTCGGCGACCACCCCGCTCAGCGTGCGCGCCAGCAGGATGCCGCACAGCAGCCCGCTCATCACCGTACCCACGGTGCGCCCGCGCGACTCGGGCGGCGACAGCTCGGCGGCCAGCGGCAGGATCTGCTGGGCGATCGTCGCCGCCACGCCCACCGCCACCGACGCCGCCAGGATCGCGACCGCGCCGTGCAGGCTCGCCGCCGCCACCAGCGCCGCTACCAGCGCCGCGGTCTGCAACAGGATCAACCGCCGCCGCTCCGTGCAGTCGCCAAGCGGCACCAGCAGCACCAGGCCCATCGCGTAGCCGAGCTGCGTCGCCGTGGGCACCTGGCTCGCGAGCCGGCCCATCTCGGCGCCCATCAGCCCGACCATCGGCTGGTTGTAGTAGATGTTGGCGACCGACAGCCCCGCCGAGGCCGACAGCACCAGCAGCAGCGTCCGCGTCAGCGGGGGGGATTGCACCTGCGACATCGATCGGCCCGTATAGTGGGAGCGTTGCTTGGCGGGGCCGGGCAGGGAAGGCAAGCAAGGCTGGGCTCTGCCCAGACCCGCCAAAGGCCGAGGCCTTTGGAAACCACCACTTGGGCCTGCGGCACACATCCCGGTTACGTGCCGCAGGCCCGAAGTCATGCCGGTCCAGGGGCGGCTCGCCCCCGCCTTGAAGCAGGGGCAGAGCCCGGCCTTGCTGCGTCCTTTCCCGCCACGTGGCTCCCGGGCACGCCGCTTGCACAAACTCTGCGCGTGCGTTCCCCATCTGGACCGCGCTAGCCTCGCCATGGCCCGTCAGGATGGGCCGCTTGCCTGGGGGCGAAGACCGCCCAACTGCCGTCGTGCTCGCGTGGATCTGCTGGTGGCCGGCCCGGACGCGGTGCGTCTCGTGCCTCCGGCCTCCCTTGGGAGTTTCGTGATGCCTCAGACCGACACCGTGTTCTCGCTCCATGCCGCGTTGCGCGACGGCCGCCGCGAGGTGGAGATGAGCCTCGCCGACTACCTCGACGCCTGCCGCGACGACCCGTCGTGCTACGCGAGCCCGGCGGAACGCATGCTGCGCGCCATCGGCGAGGCCGAGCTGGTCGACACTTCGCGCGATCCGCGACTCGGTCGCCTGTTTCTCAACCGTACCGTGCGCATGTACCCGGCATTTGCCGAGTTCCACGGCATGGAGGAGACGATCGAGCGCATCGTCGGCTTCTTCCGCCACGCCGCGCAGGGGCTGGAGGAGCGCAAGCAGGTGCTCTACCTGCTCGGTCCGGTCGGCGGGGGAAAATCCTCGCTCGGCGAGCGGCTGAAGGCGCTGATGGAGCACGAGCCGATCCACGTGCTCAAGGCCGGCAACACGCTGAGTCCTGTGTTCGAGAGCCCGCTCGGCCTGTTCGACCCGGACACCATGGCCGACGTGCTGCTGGAGAAATACGGTATCCCGCGCCGCGTGCTGACCGGCATCGCCAGCCCCTGGGCGCTCAAGCGCCTGGAGGAATGGGGCGGCGACCTGGAGCGGTTCACCGTGGTCAAGCTCTACCCGTCGCGCCGCCGCCAGGTCGCGGTGGCCAAGACCGAGCCCGGCGACGACAACAACCAGGACATCTCCGCGCTCGTCGGCAAGGTCGATATCCGCAAGCTGGAGATGTACAGCCAGGACGACCCGGACGCCTACGGCTTCTCCGGCGGGCTGAACCGCGCCAACCAGGGCATCCTCGAGTTCGTCGAGATGTTCAAGGCGCCGATCAAGATGCTCCACCCCCTGCTCACCGCGACGCAGGAGGGCAACTATCTCGGCACCGAGAACATCGGCGCGATCCCGTTCCAGGGCATCCTGCTCGCCCACTCCAACGAGGCGGAGTGGCAGTCCTTCCGCAACAACCGCACCAACGAGGCCTTCCTCGACCGCGTCAGCGTGGTCAAGGTGCCATACTGCCTGCGCGTCACCGAGGAGAGCCGCATCTACGAGAAGCTGATCAGCGGCTCCGCGCTGGCCGAGGCGCCGTGCGCGCCGCACACGCTGGAGATGCTGGCCCGCTTCGCCGTGCTGTCCCGCCTCAAGGCGCACGCCAACTCGCGCCCGTTCGCCAAGATGCGGGTGTACGACGGCGAGAACATCCGCGAGACCGACCCCAAGGTCCGCACCATGCAGGAGTACCGCGACACCGCGGGCGTCGACGAGGGCATGGACGGCATCTCCACCCGCTTCGCCTACAAGGTGCTGAGCGCCACCTTCAACCACTCGTCGAACGAGGTCGCCGCCGACCCGGTGCACCTGATGTACGTGCTGGAGCAGGCGATCCGCCGCGAGCAGTTCCCCGCCGACACCGAGGCCGCCTACCTCGCCACCATCAAGTCCGAGCTGGCGTCGCGCTACGCCGAGTTCATCGGCAACGAGATCCAGAAGGCCTACCTGGAGAGCTACGGCGACTACGGCCAGAACCTGTTCGACCGCTACCTCGACTACGCCGACGCCTGGATCGAGGACCAGGACTTCAAGGACCCCGACACCGGCCAGATGCTCAACCGCGAGCTGCTCAACGCCGAGCTGACCAAGATCGAGAAGCCGGCGGGGATCGCCAACCCCAAGGATTTCCGCAACGAGGTGGTGAAGTTCGCGCTGCGCAACCGCGCGCACAACGCCGGCCGCAACCCGTCCTGGACCAGCTACGAGAAGATCCGCGACGTGATCGAGAAGCGCATGTTCTCCCAGGTCGAGGACCTGCTGCCGGTGATCTCCTTCGGCTCCAAGAAGGACGGCGACACCGAGAAGAAGCACCACGACTTCGTCGAGCGCATGGTCTCGCGCGGCTACACCGAGCGCCAGGTGCGCCGGCTGGTCGAGTGGTACATGCGCGTCAAGCAGTCGGCCTGAGGTCTCGTGAAGGAAATCGCCTTGCCAGGCACCGACGACAGGGAAACCTGTATCGAGGAATGCGGCGTCAAGGAGTTCGGCACCCTGCGCGGGGCGTTCCTGTGCAGGCCCGTTTTCCCATGCAGGCCCGGTCGCCCTCGCGCGGTCCGCGGCTTCCTTCATACGGCCTGAGCGCACGCACCTTGGACATCATCGACCGACGTTCCAACCCGCACGGCAAGAACCTGGAGAACCGCCAGCGGGTGCTGGCGCGTGCCCGCGGGGCCATCGCCCGCGCCGCGCGCGCCGCCATCGACAACGGCACGCTGCGCGAGACCGGCCGCGGCAGCGACGGCGCCGGCGAGACCGTGACCATCCCCGCCGACGTGCTGCACGAGCCGTCGTTCCACACCGTGTTCTCCGGCGGCGAGCGCCACATCGTGCTGTCCGGCAACAAGGAGTTCTCCACCGGCGACCGTCTCGCCAAGCCGAAGGGCGGGCAGGGCAGCGGCGGCGGCCCCGGCAGCGGCGACGGCTCCGGCGAGGCGCAGGACGGCTTTCGCTTCGTGCTCACCCGCGACGAGTTCCTCGACCTGTTCTTCGAGGACCTCGAACTCCCCGACCTGGTGAAGAGCCAGGTCGTCGCCACCGACGCCACCTCGCCGTCGCGCGCCGGCATCTCCGTGGACGGCACGCCGTCGCAGGTCGACATGTCGCGCACCATGCGCCAGTCCATGGCGCGCCGCATCGGCCTGCGCCGCCCCAAGACCCCCGACATCCGCGCCCTTGAGGAAGAGGTCGCCGCCCTGGAGGCCTCCGGCGCCGACGTCGACCGCCTGACCATGCTGCGCGCGGAGCTGGAGGTGGCGCTGCGCAAGCTGGCCCGCGTGCCCTGGGTCGACCCGATCGACATGCGCTATCGCCGTTTCACACCCACGCCGAAGCCCACGGCGCGTGCGGTGATGTTCTGCCTGATGGACGTCTCCGGCTCGATGTCGGAGAGCATGAAGGACCTTGCCAAGCGCTTCTTCCTGCTGCTCCACGTGTTCCTGGAGCGCCGCTACAAGCGCGTCGACCTCGTGTTCATCCGCCACACCGAGGTTGCCGAGGAGGTCGCCGAGGAGGTGTTCTTCACCGACCCGCGCACCGGCGGCACCGTGGTCTCGACGGCGCTGGCCGAGTTCACCCGCATCCAGCGCGAGCGCTACCCGGCCGGCTCGTGGAACATCTATGCGGCGCAGGCCTCGGACGGCGACAATTCCGGCAGCGACACCGCGCGCTCCGTCGCCATGCTGGAGACCGACATCCTGCCGATCGTGCAGCACTTCGCCTACATCGAGGTGTCGATGTCGGCCGCCATGATCCGCGGCGAGACCGACCTGTGGCGCGGCTACGCCCCCCTGTCGCAGCGCGCGCCGAAGCTCGCGATGCGGCGCGTGGCCGAGCGGCGCGACATCTTCCCGGTGTTCCGCGACCTGTTCGGGCGCAAGGTGCCGGCGTGAGATCGGCGCTTTCGTGTCGCTCGCCTGATGCGAGATCACACACCTGACCCGCTTCCATTCCCTCTAAAAGAGGTCGCCATGCTCGACCGCCATCGCCTCCCCAGAACCTCTGTCGGTATTGTCATGATCGCGGCTCTCGCTCTCGGCGCTGGCCTGACGTCCAAGGCCGCCGCCCAGCCCGAGACACAAACCGCCCTGGAGGTCCCGGCGGCGCTGTCGGCCAACGATCGTTTGGCTCAACTCGGGCCCGAAGCCGAGGCGTTGGAGAAGCGCGTGGGAACGTGGGACGTGATCTTCACGAATTGGGAAAAGCCGGGCGCCGCTCCCGTCACGACGGGCGGCCTCGTGGCGGAACGCGAGATGATCGGCCCGATGTTACAGGAAAGGCTGCATACCGCGCCGGGTGCCCCCGGCCGGGCTTGGACGCGGATCGACGACCTTATTTTCAATCGCGTCACCAGCCGTTGGGACTATATGTCGATGGATACCCGCGCCGCTGTCGGCTTGATGCCGGCGTGGAGTCTCGACCGCGACCCCGCAGACCGCATCTTCGTAAGCTTCGTGCCATTTGCCTTGGCCGGGGATGGAGCAAATGTGACAGGGCAGTTGCTGCGGATGGAACAGATCATCATCAAGGTCGACCCTGATCACGAAACAAAAGATCAATACTTCCTGCCGGCGGACGGCAACGGGACCAAGTGGCTGGCCAAACGCTACAGCTATACCCGGAAGTAAGGCCAAGGGCTTTGCCCTCGTGCCCGAAAGCCGGGGATGTCGCTAAAGGCTCGCCCTTGGAAACTCCGACCTGGGCCTGCGGCACGCCCTGTCTTGCCTTTCATGCGCCGGTCCAGGGGCGGCTCGCCCCTGGCGGGTTTGGGCAGAGCCCAAGCTTGCTTCCTTCCTGACGGAGCCTGCCCTTGGACCTCCCCCTGCTCTACACCGGCACCGACTGGGACTTCTCCACGCTGCGCCGCTCCTACGACGCGATTGAGCGCATCGCGACCGACGAGCTGGGCCTGGAGTTGTACCCCAACCGCATCGAGGTCATCACGTCCGAGCAGATGCTCGACGTCTACACCGCGCACGGCATGCCGCTGAGCTACCGCCACTGGTCATACGGCAAGCGCTTCCTGCAGCACGAGAACAGCTACCGGAAGGGCTACACCAGCCTGGCGTACGAGGTCGTCATCAACTCCAGCCCGTGCATCTCATACCTGATGGAGGAGAACACCGCGACGATGCAGGCGCTGGTGATCGCGCACGCGGCGTTCGGCCACAACCACTTCTTCCGCAACAACCACCTGTTCCGGCAATGGACCGAGGCGTCCGGCATCCTCGACTACCTGGCGTTCGCGCGCAATTACGTCGCCACCTGCGAGGACCGCCACGGCGTGGCCGCCGTCGAGCGCATCCTGGACGCGGCGCACAGCCTGTCGCGCCACGGCGTGCACCGCCACGGCGGCTCGCGGCCGATGAACCTGCGCACCGAGCAGAAGCGCGAGCGCGAGCGCCAGGAATACGACGAGCGCGTGTTCGACGACCTCTGGCGCACGCTGCCCGGCGCCAAGGCCGGCCCCGGCCCGGACAAGCTCGCCGAGCAGCGCCGCCGCCTCGGCCTGCCCGAGGAGAACCTGCTCTACTTCCTGGAGAAGACCTCGCCGAAGCTCGCCTCGTGGGAGCGCGAGATCATCCGCATCGTCCGGCTGATCGCGCAGTACTTCTACCCGCAGCCGCAGGTCAAGCTGATGAACGAGGGCTGCGCCACCTGGGTGCACCAGCGCATCATGACCCGCCTGCACGAGACCGGGCAGATCGACGACGCCGCCTTCCTGGAGACGCTGCACTCCACCAGCAACGTCATCATGCAGCCCGGCTTCGACCACCCGGCCGGCGGCCCCGGCTTCAACCCCTATGCGCTCGGCTACGCGATGATGACCGACATCGCCCGCATCTGCGAGACCCCCACCGCCGAGGACCGCGCCTGGTTCCCCGACATCGCCGGCAACGGCGACCCGCTGCCCACGCTGCGCCACGCCTGGGCCAACTACCGCGACGAGAGCTTCGTCCTGCAGTTCCTCTCGCCCCGCGTGATGCGCGACTTCCGCATGTTCCGGCTGCTCGACGAGTCAGCCGAGCCGACGCTGCTGGTCGACGCCATCCACGACGACGAGGGCTACCGCGCCATCCGGCGCAGCCTGGCGCGCACCTACGACCCCGGACTCAACGACGCCGACGTGCAGGTGGTCGACGTCGACCTCGCCGGCGACCGCCGCCTGGTCCTCCAGCACCGCACCCGGCCCGGGCAGAAACTCGCGCAGAAGGATGCCGAGGCGACGCTGCGCCAGCTCGCGGTGCTGTGGGGCTACGAGGTGCGCCTGCAGGAGGTCGACTCGGACACAGAGGCGGTGCTGGCCACCCACGCGGCAAGCCCTCCGAAATAGGCGAGGACAGTTTCCTCAGCTCCGAGAGAATACAGAAGGCAGGCAAGGTTGAGGCTCTGCCTCAAACTCCGCCAAAGGCTCGCCTTTGGAATCCGTTTGTCTAGGTGGGTATGCGCAGTTTCACTGGATGACGTATGCCGGATGAGGGCTGGCGATTTCCAACATGTCAACCATCCTGGCTGTCGGCACGGTTTTTGTTCGAAGACCTTGGTCTTTGGCGGCTCCAGGCGGAGCCCAGCCTTGCTGGCTTTCGAAAAACCTGCTTCACGCCTTCCAGGTCGCACGCCGTGCCATCTCGCATCCATCCATGCGGTACACCGCCGAGCACGTCGGCGCGAACAGCGGACGGCCGTGAGAGACCACAACCGACGGAATGGCGACCTGAGCGACAGCCGGCACCTGCCGCGCCGGAAGCACCGGGCCGCGCGCCAGCAACGTCCCCCCGACTGTCAGCACACCGGCCAACCCGCCAATCCAGCTTGATGCATGTTGCATGGGCGCCTCCTGCGTCTTGGCGGCACCTTAGCGGATTTCGCGAACAAAGAAAGAACAAATCGTTAATGCGGTTTGCAGCCTGCCTGCTCTGGTGTCCCACTGCCCCGGCGTAGCCTGCTACAGCAGGCGCGTCCTTCGGAAGTTCTGCTCTTACCCCAGCGTGCGCCAGTTCATGCGGCACCCCGGAGGCTGCCTGGAGGATAGGCGCAGCCGGCAGGCTCATGCCTGGCCGGCAGGTGCCGGTGAGGGAGGTAAAGTGGCGGCATCGCCTGGCATCGTCCTATCGGAAGGAGCCGCACGCGACACGCGAGGTGCCGGATGCGCCGATCCTCTCCGCCCGAACCTCTGCTCTACAGCCGGGCCGCCTGGCGGGCGATCACCGAGAGGAAGCGGCGGCACAGCAGCTCCTGGCGCGCGCCTGTGGCCTTGCAGGCGGCTTCCACGGCGCGGGCCTCCTCGATGGCGCGCAGCAGGGCGGGGGCGGACCACAGCGACAGGGTGCGGGCGAACTGCGCGGTGCGGCGGAAGAACACCGGCGGGCGGGCGGCGCGCATCGCGTCGGCGGCCGACGCGCCCTCGGCCATCAGCAGGCGGGCCTGGTGCAGTCGCTGCAGGTGCGACAGCGCTGGGCGGATCACGGCGATGGCGTTGGCGCCCTCGGCCAGAGCGCGCTCCAGGGCGCGGTCCAGGCTGGCCAGGTCGCCGGAGGTGGCGGCGAACAGCGCCTCGTCGAGGGAGAGGGCGGCGGCGTCGCCGATGCAGGCCTCCGCGGCGTCGAGATCGGCGGTGCCGCCCGGGCCGACGTAGAGCGAGAGCTTTTCCACCTCCGCGCGGGTGGACTCGCGGTCAGCGCCGAGGTGGGCCGCCAGCCATTCCAGGGCGGCGGCGTCGGCGGCGACGCCGCGCTCGGCGAGCAGGGCGCGGATCGAGGACTCAAGCGCGCGGCCCTCCTCCGGGTAGCAGGCGATGGCGGCGCCGCTGTCCAGCGTTTCCACGAAGCTGCGCAGCTTGCCGCGGCCAAGCCCAGGCGCCTCCAGCACCAGCAGGGTGTCGCCTCGGGTTTCCAGGGCGCGGCGCAGGCCGGCGAGCACGGTCTCGCCGCAGTCGCGCAGGCGCACCACGCGGCGGCCGCCGACCAGCGACATCGCGCCGGACTCCTCGGCGAGGCGGCCGTGGGCCTCGCGCTCCAGCACGGCGACGCGGAACGGGTCGTCGAGGCTGGAGGCCACGGCGCGGGTCAGGGCCTCGGCGCGCTCGCGGATCAGGCCGGCGTCGTCGCCGTGCAGCAGCACCACGCGGGCGGCGCCGGGGTCGCGCAGGAAGGCGGGGATGCGGCGGGCGTCGAGCTTCATGGAGGGGCGGGGAAGCAAGCAAGGCTGGGCTCTCCCTCCGCTGCCCATTCCAATGGCCCAAGAGGGCCATCGGAATCTTCGGGCAGCTCCGCCCAGACCCGCCGGGGGCGAGCCGCCCCTGGACCGGCTTTCCTGAAGGAATGGATTCTCAAGGCGAGCCTTGAGCGGAGTTTGAGGCGGAGCCTCAACCTTGCCTGCCTTGCTGCCACTGGTTCAGGTGCGGCGGCGAAAGTAGGTGGCGAGTCTCTGGGTGATCTGGTCGGCGATGTTGTCGGCGAGGCGGCGCTGCACCGCCTCGTTCTCCAGCACGGAGAAGAACACCTGCTCGTCGAGCGTGTTGAACCCGTCGAGCACGCGCACTGTGCCGCTGGCGAGCGGGGCGCCGGGGTTGGCGATCGCCGTGAGGCTCCAGGTGCCGCGGCCCACGGCGCGGGTGCGGGTGTTGCTGTTGGTGTTGAGCACCGAGATCGGCTCCTCGGCGATGAAGTAGGACACGGCGAGGCTGTAGGCCTTGCGGTCGCCGTCGTCGGAGTCCAGGCGGGTCTGCAGCGCCTGGCGCAGGAGCTGGCCGGCGCGGTTGGGGATCAGCTCGACGTAGATGCCGTCGAGCTGGGCGGAGACCGTGCCGCCTTGCGACTGGGCGCGCGCGCCGTCACCGTCGTAGAGCGGATGGAAGCCGCAGCCGGCGAGCAGCAGGGCGGCGAGGAGGGCGAGGCCGGGCCCGAGGCCGCAGGCGCGGGGGAAGGGCCTGCGAACTTCGTCCGAAGGCGGGTGCCGGGAGTCCGCCTCCTCAAAGCAATGGTTTCCATAGGCCGAGGCCTTTGGTGGGTCTGGGCGTAGCCTGCCAAAGGTTCCGACGGCCCACCTGGGCCGTTGGAATGGCAGGCGGAGGGAAAGCCCAGCCTTGCTTGCTGTCTGCGCAGGCCCGCGGGTCATCCGGCCACCACGAAGTTGACGATGCGGTTGGGGACGTGGATGCGCTTCGTGATGCGCTTGCCGTCGAGGAGGCGGGCGATGTTGGGCTCGGCGGCGGCGGCGGCGAGGACCTGGTCGGGCGGCGCGTCGGGGGTGGCGTCGATGGTGGCGCGGAGCTTGCCCATGATCTGGATGGCGATGGTGACGGTGTGGGCCACGAGCAGGGCGGGGTCTGGCTCGGGCCAGGGCAGCTCCACGACCAGGCGCGGCGGGGCGGCGGACGCGTGCAGGCGTGCGTGCAGCTCCTCGGCGAGGTGGGGCATCATGGGGGCGACCAGGCGGGCGGCGGTGGACAAGGCCTCCCAGCGCGCCCAGGCGAAGGAGGCGTCGCTGGTGTCGTCGGGGGCGGCGCGGTCGGCGTCGGCGATGGCGGCGGCCAGCTCGTGGAAGCGGGCGACGGCGACGTTGAAGGTGAAGCTTTCCATGGAGTCGGTGACGGCGGCGATGGTGCGGTGGGTTGTCCGGCGCAGGGCAGTGGCGGCGGGGGTGAAGGTCGCGGGGCGGGGCGGGGGGGCGCCCGCGCTGGCGTCGCACAGGCGGTGCAGGCGCTGCACGAAGCGCCAGGCACCGCCGACGCCGGACTCCGTCCACTGCATGTCGCGCTCGGGCGGATTGTCGGAAAGGATGAACCAGCGCGCGGTGTCGGCGCCGTAGCGGGCGATGATCGCGCCGGGGTCGATGGTGTTGCGCTTCGACTTGCTCATCGCCTCGACGCGGCCGACGGTCACCGGCTCGCCGGTGTCGCGGTGAATGGTGACGCCTGCGGTGGTTTCGGTCTCCTCGGGGTAGAGCCAGCGGCCGTCGGCGCCGCGGTAGCTCTCATGGGTGACCATGCCTTGGGTGAACAGGCCGGCGAAGGGTTCGGCGACGTCGAGCTGCGCGGTCGCGTTGAGCGCGCGCGTGAGGAAGCGGGCGTAGAGCAGGTGCAGGATCGCGTGCTCGATGCCGCCGATATACTGGTCCACGGGCATCCAGGCGCGCACCGCGTCGGCGTCGAGCGGGGTCGCGGCGTGGGGCGCGCAGAATCTGGCAAAATACCAGGAGCTGTCGACGAAGGTGTCGAAAGTGTCGGTCTCGCGCCGGGCAGGGGCGCCGCAGGATGGGCACGCCGTGTGCTTCCAGGTGGGGTGGTGGTCGAGGGGGTTGCCGGGGCGGTCGAAGGCGACGTCGGTGGGAAGCACCACGGGGAGGTCGGCGTCGGGAACGGGGACAGGGCCGCAGGTCTGGCAGTGCACGATGGGGATCGGGCAGCCCCAGTAGCGCTGGCGGCTGACGCCCCAGTCGCGCAGGCGCCAGTTGGTGACGCCCTCGCCGGCACCGCATTCCTGGAGCGCGGCGATGGCCACGCGCTTGCCGTCGGCAGTGGAGAGGCCGTCGAGGAAACCGGAGTTGGTCAGGGTGCCTGGGCCGTCGCAGGCGCGCTCCGGGGTGGCGTCGGAGAGCGTGTCGGGGAGGGCGGCGTCGGGGCGGACGACCTGGGGGACGGGCAGGCCATACTTGCGGGCGAAGTCGAGGTCGCGCTGATCGCCGCACGGGCAGCCGAAGACGGCGCCGGTGCCGTACTCCATCAGCACGAAGTTCGCGACCCAGACAGGGAAGGTCTCGCCCGGAAGGAAGGGATGGGCGACGCGCAGGCCGGTGTCGACGCCGCGCTTCTCGGCCTGCTCGATGACAGCCTCGCTGGTGCCCATGGAGCGGCACTCGGCGACGAAGGCGGCCACGGTTGGATTGGCGGCGGCAGCGGCGGCGGCAATCGGGTGCTCGGCGGCCACCGCGAGGAAGGACATGCCGAACAGGGTGTCGGGACGGGTGGTGTACACCTCGATCGCATCGGGCAGCGGGGAGGGAGGCTCGGCGGCAGGTGCGGCGTCGGCGGCGGGGCCGGGCAGGGCCGCCGTGCCGGGCGGGGGCACGGCGTCGGCGGGGCCAGGGGCAAAGGCGGCGGGGTCCAGGAGTGCCGCGGTGTTGGGCACGCTCGCCAGGCCGCCGGCCAGGGGGAAGCGCACGCGCGCGCCCTCGCTGCGGCCGATCCAGCGGGCCTGCATCGTGCGCACGCGCTCGGGCCAGCGGTCCAGGGTGTCGAGCGCGGCCAGCAGCTCGGGGGCAAAGGCGGTGATGCGCAGGAACCACTGCGACAGGCGGCGCTGCTCGACCAGGGCGCCGGAGCGCCAGCCGCGGCCGTCGATCACCTGCTCGTTGGCGAGCACGGTGTTGTCCACGGGGTCCCAGTTGACCGAGCTTTCGCGGCGTTCCGCCAGGCCGGCGCGCAGCAGGGACAAAAACAGGCGCTGCTGCTGCCCGTAGTAGCGGGGCTCGCAGGTGGCGAACTCGCGCGACCAGTCGATCGACAGGCCCATGCGCTGAAGCTCGGTGCGCATCGCGGCGATATTGGCGAACGTCCATTCGGCGGGGTGGGTGCCGCGCTCGCGCGCCGCGTTCTCGGCGGGAAGGCCGAACGCGTCCCAGCCCATCGGGTGCAGCACCAGGTGGCCGCGGGCACGCTTGTAGCGGGCCACCACGTCGCCCAGCGTGTAGTTGCGCACGTGGCCCATGTGGATTTTTCCACTCGGGTAGGGGAACATCTCCAGGACGTAATACGGGCGCGAGCCCTCGGGAGGGACGTCGGGCACGGCGAAGCAGGCGCCCTCGGCCCAGGCACGCTGCCAGCGTGGCTCGGCCGCGCAGAAGTCATAGCCGTGGACGTCGGGAGTGGGGGTGTCGCTCATGGGCACGAGGATAGCGGCGCGCAGGCGGGGCGGCGAGGGGGCGGTTGCAATGGGCTGGTGGAGCAAGCAAGGCTGGGCTCTCCCCCCCGCTGCCCATTCCAACGGCCCAAGAGGGCCATCGGAACCTTTGGGCAGCTACGCCCAGACCCGCCAGGGGCGAGCCGCCCCTGAACCGGATTTACTGAGACAGGTGGGCTCCAGAAGCGAGCCCTTGGCGGAGTTTGAGGCCCATGCTTGAAGGCGGGGCCCCAACCCTGCTTCCTGACTGCTAGGCCGCGCGCACGCCGGTCACGAAGCTGTCCACCTCGCGGGTAAGCTGCTCTGCCTGGCGCGACAGCGTGCCGGCTGCGTCGAGCACCTGCGAGGCCGCAGCGCCTGTGCTCTGCGCCGCCTCGCTCACGCCCGAGATCGTGGCACTCACGTCCTGCGTGCTGCTCGCGGTCTGCGCCACGCTGGACGCGATCTCCGCGGTCGCCGCACCCTGCTGCTCGACCGCGGCGGCGATCGCGGTGGCGATCGCGCTCACCTCGCCAATGGTCAGCGCGATGCCGCCGATGGCACCCACCGCCTCCCGGGTCGCGGCCTGGATCTGCGCCACCTGGCCGGCGATCTCCTCCGTCGCCCGCGCGGTCTGCTGCGCCAGGCTCTTGACCTCGCTGGCCACCACCGCAAAGCCCTTGCCGGCGTCGCCCGCACGCGCCGCCTCGATGGTCGCGTTCAGCGCCAGCAGATTGGTCTGGCCGGCGATCGAGGTGATCAGCCCCACCACGTCGCCGATCTTCTGCGCGCCCTGCGCCAGCGCGTGGACGATCTCGTCGGTGCGTCGCGCGTCGCCCACCGCCTTGTTCGTCACGCGCGCCGCCTGGGCGACCTGGCGGCTGATCTCGCTGATCGAGCACGACAGCTCCTCGGCCGCCGCCGCCACGGTCTGCACGCCCGAGCTGGCCTTTCCGGCCGCGGCGGCCACCGCGGAGGCCTGGCTGTTGGTCTGCCCCGCGGTCGCGGTCATCGATTGCGCGGTGGCCTCCAGCTCGGTGGACGACGAGGAGAGCTGGCCCACCAGCCCGCTCACCTGAAGCTCGAAGCCGCGCACCAGATCGGAGAGCTGCGTGGCCCTGCGCTCCTTGACGGCGCGCTCGGCCTCCTGGGCGGCGGAGAGCGCGTCGCCGCGAATGGCATTCTGGCGGAACACCTCGACGGCGCGCGCCATGTCGCCGATCTCGTCGCGGCTGTCGCGGCTCGGGATCGCGCTCGCCTTGTCTCCGGCGGCGAGCCTGGTCATGGCGCCGGTCATGGCGGCCAGAGGCCTCACGATGCCGCGGCCGATCAGGGACGCCAGGACGGTTCCGAGCACGAGCACCGTGGCGGCGAGAGCCACCTCCGTCAGCAAGGAGCTGTGGATGATGTCGGTCGTGCCGTCGAAGCTCGCGGCGAAGTCCTTTGCCAGGCCGGCTTCGGCGGGCGCGAGCTGCTGCTGCATGGCCTCCAGTTGCGGCCACAGCTCATTGTCGTAGAGAGCGATGCTCTTCAGGGTCGCGTCGTATGTCGTGGTGAAGCTGCCCTGGTAGGCTGCGAGCGACGTCGCGATCTGTGCGACCAGAGGCTTCAGCTCCGGAAACGAGGCGCCGTCGAGCCTGGCGAGCTGTGCCGTGGCCGCCTCCATCCACTCCTTGAAGGCTCCGGCTTCCTTCGGGTTATGCGTCGACAGGAAGCGCAGGTTCGCCACCCGGACCAGCAGCACCGCGCGCTCCGCGGCAGCCGCGGCGGCCATCGACGCAGGGTCGCGGGTGGCGGCGAAGCCTTCCACCATGCGGGTGGTGGCGGTGGTCAGCTCGACACCGGTGCTGGTCAGCCTGCCGACGCCGTCGGACGCCGCCTTGCTCGTCTCCAGGTAGTGCCTGAACGACTCGTCGTGGGCCTGCAGGGTGGCCAGGACGGACTTGTAGGTCTCGCGCCGCGCCAGCGAGCGCGTGGCGCCGATCCTCGCGGTCAGCAGGGTCCTGATCTCGGCCTCGCTGGTGTCGCGCACCTGCAGCGAGGCCGCATCCGCGTCCAGGCGGTAGCGTGTCTCGGCACGGCGCATCGTCTCCAGGTGATGCGACGCCATCATTATGCTCTGGGCGCCTGCAGACAGCGTCGTCATGCTGCCGACCTGCGCGCCGACTGCCGAGAACTGGTAGATCCCCGTTGCGACCGCGCCGAGGCCGAGGGCAATCAGCAGCGCGAACCCGATTGTGATGCGCGAACTTATCCTGAACCGACCAAGCGGCATTGGAACCCCATGAGAGTCGTTGAGGGTGTTGTCTCATGGGCGCGTTAAGGCGGGGTTACGTCGTTCTGCTCCCGTCGACTGGGTGCCGGTTCGGGATCGGTCGTGGAAATGTCGGGGCGGCTGTGTCGCCCCGGCCGCGAGGACGGCGGCGCGCGGGCGAGGGAGGAAGGCAGGTTCCCGCAGATGGCGCGACGGCGCCGAGAACTTTCTTCAACAAATGGATTCTCAAGGCGAGCCTTGAGCGGAGCTTGAGGCGGAGCCTCAACCTTGCCTGCCTGCCTGCCTGCTTCCCGGGCCGCATCGCCCTCACTGCTCGGCGCCACCCCCTCGTGCGGCCTCGATCCTGAGCTGCTGCGCCGGCGACACGGGCTTCGGCTTGGCGTCGGCCTGGAACTGCGGCGCGGGCGCGATCCCCGGCTCCCCGGCCACGATGTGCACGAGCTGGCCTTCCATCTCCCCGGCCGAGGGGTCGTTGATCAGCCTGTCGTCCGGCTTCAGGCCGTCGACCACCTGGACGTTCTGCCCGAGGTTGAGGCCGAGCTTGACGTCCTGCAGGTGCACCTTGCTGTCGGGGCCGACCAGGGCGACCTGCATGCCCTGCGCGCGGAACAGCAGCGACTGCTCCGGCACGATGAGCACGTCGGGGTTGCCGGCCACCTCGAAGTGCACGTCGGTGTAGGTGCCGGGCCAGATCGAGTGGTCCGGATTGGGGACGGTCAGCTCGGTGACGACGGTGCGCGACTGCGCGTTGAACGACTGGGCGCTGGTCTCGAAATCGGCCTTGAACGACTTGCCGGGGAACTGCGGCAGGGTCAGCGAGGCGGTCAGCCCCGCCTTGAGCACGCTGGAGTAGTCCTGCGGCACGGAGACGAAGACGCGCATCTTGTGGATGTCGGACACCGTGAACAGCGCGGCCTTGCTGGAACTCTCGCCGGCGTCGCCGCCGCCGGCGTTGACGTAGTTGCCGATGTCGGTGTTGCGCGACGTCACCACGCCGTCGAACGGGGCCACGATCCGCTTGAACCCCTCCAGCGCCTGATAGCGCGCGACGTTGGCCTGGGCGGCGGCGACCTGCGACTGCGCGGCGGCCGCGCCGGCCACCTGGACGTCGATGTCCTGCTGCGCCACGGCCTGGGTGCCGGCCAGCGCCTTGTAGCGCCGCGCGGTCACGGCGGCGAGGTTGGACCGGGTCTGCGCGACGCCGAGCTCGGCCTGCGCTGCGGCGAGTTGCTGGTCGAGGCCGGGAGCGTCGATGGTGGCGAGCAGCTCGCCCGACTTCACCGGGGCGCCGTAGTCCTTGTACCACTTCTGCACGTAGCCGGTGACCTGGGCGTAGATCGGCGCCGTGTACCAGGCGCTGATGCTGCCGGGCAGGTCGAGCTTGCGGGTCGGCGGTCCCTTCGAGGGAGAGATGACCTGCACCTGCGGTATCCTCTCCGCGTCGGCCGTGTCCTGAAGGCTGTCGATGTGCTGCCTGCGGTCGGTGATCCCCCAGGCGACCAGGCCGGCGACGGCGAGCACCGCGACCCCGGCGAGCAGCCACCGCCGCGCCTTGCCACGGCGCGGTGCCCCGGCGGTGCCCCGGCCCGATCCGCCCCTGCCCTTTCCGTCCTGGCCTGGCCCGCCGTCGTGGTTCCCGCCCGCCTGCTTCCAGACCGCGTCGTGGCCGTGCGCCGTGTCGGGGGGAGGCGCTCCGGACGCGGCCACGCCCGCCGCGCCCGTGTTCGCCATACCCGTGTCCGCCGCACCCGTGTCGTCCTGGCCCGTGTCCGCCCGGGCCGCGTCCTGCCTGGCCACGGCCGGAAGGCGCGCGCCGGCGTCCACCGCCGGCGCGTCGTGCTGCGGCGCGGTCATGCGTGCGCCCCCGCGTGCGCCGGGGCGGGGCGGGGCGCGCCCTGCCGTCCGGAGGCCGTCGGTCCCTTGTCCGCGGAATCCTTGCGGGCGCGCCATCCGTGCAGCAGCGCGAACACGCAGGGCACGAACAGCAGGGTCGCGAAGGTCGCGAACATCAGCCCGCCGATCACCGCGCGGCCGAGCGGCGCGTTCTGCGTGTTGGAGAACGACATCGGCAGCATCCCGATCATCATCGCCAGCGCGGTCATCAGCACCGGGCGGATGCGCTCGTAGCCGGCCTCGGTGGCGGCCAGGACCGCGTCGCCGTGCTCGGCCAGCCGGTCGCGCGCGAAGGAGACCACCAGGATCGAGTTCGCGGTCGCGGTGCCCATGCACATGATCGCCCCGGTCAGCGCCGGCACCGACAGCGTGGTGTGCGTCAGGAACAGGCTCCAGACGATGCCGGCGAGTGCCGAGGGCAGCGCGGTGATGATGATGAACGGGTCGAGCCAGCTCTGGAAGTTCACGACGATGATCAGGTAGACCAGCAGCACCGACAGCGCGAGGCCGCCGACGAGCTGGGTGTAGGCGCTGCCCATGGTCTCTGCCTGGCCGCGCACGTGCACCGTGGCGTCGTGCGGGCGCTGGTCCTTCATCTCCGCGACCACGCGCAGCACGGCGTTGTTCACCGCGCCGAGGTCGCGTCCCTGGGTGCTCACGTAGATGTCGATCACCGGCAGGATGTTGTAGTGCGACGACAGCAGGGGCGAGCCGGTCTGGGTGATCGTGCTCACCGCGCCGAGAAGCTGCGTCGCGGTGCCGCCCGGGTTGCCGTTGCCCTTGTCGACCGGGATCGCCTCCAGGCTGTTCATCGACGAGAGCTGGCTCTGCGGCGTCTGGATGTTGACCAGGTGCGACACCCCCGACTTGGTGTCGAGCCAGTAGGTCGGCGCGGTCTGCCCGCTGCCGGACAGGGTGGTCAGCGCGTTGTTGGCGACGTCCGCCTGGTCCAGGCCGGTGCCGATCGCGAACGAGCGCGACGCAGCGACGCTCAGCGTGGGCTCGTTCGACGTCTGCTGGATGTTGACGTCGGCGATGCCGGCGATGCCGCGCAGCCTCGCCGCCATCGTCTGCGCGTAGGCGATGTTCTCCGTCTGGCCTCGCCCGGAGATCTGCACGTCGATCGGAGCGGGCAGGCCGAAGTTCAGGATCTTGGCGGTGATGTCGCCGGGCAGGAAGGTGAAGGTGGTGCCGGGGTAGAGGGCGGGCAGCTTCTCGCGCAGCCTGAAGCGGTCCTCGGCCACCGGGGAGACCGGGTTCTTCAGGCTGATCGTGATGTCGCAGTCCTGCGGGCCGATGGTGCCGGTGGCGCTGTACGCCTCGTTGATGCCGCTCGCGGGCAGGCCGCAGTTGTCCAGCATGTTGGAGACCTCGCCCTTGAGGATGTCGCGCACCGAGGCGTTGACCAGCACCGCGATCTTCGAGGCGTCCTCCAGCCGGGTGCCGATCGGCGTGCGGACGTGCATGTCGATCTCGCCGGACTTGATCTCTGGGAAGAAGTCGCGGCCGAGGAAGCCGATCAGTCCCAGCGAGCCGAACGAGGCCGCGGAAAACAGCAGGACGAACGCCCAGCGCGCGTCCAGGCTGCTGGTCAGCAGGCCCTTGTAGCCGTCGCGGAACTGCCCGAAGCGCCGGTTGAACCCGCGCTGGAAGCGGCCGAAGAACCCGGGGTTCTCGACCGGGCCGTGCCTGTGCTGCTCGACCTGGCCCTTGAGCAGGAAGGCGGCCATCGTCGGCACCAGGGTGCGGCTGAGGATGAACGAGGCGACCATGGCGAAGATGATCGCCTCCGCCAGCGGCAGGAACAGGTAGCCGGCGATCCCGGAGAGCTGGAACAGCGGCAGCCAGACGATGCAGATGCACAGCGTGGCGACGAAGGTCGGCACCACGATCTGGTTCGCCGCCTCGATGATGCCGGGCTCCAGCTCGGCGCCGCCCTCCAGGTGGACGTCGATGTTCTCGATCATCACCGTGGCGTCGTCGACCAGGATGCCGACGGCGAGCGCCAGGCCGCCCAGCGTCATCACGTTGATGGTCTGCCCCACCAGGGAGAGCATCAGCACCGAGGACAGGATCGCGAGCGGGATCGAGGTCGCCACGATCAGCGTCGAGCGCCACGAGCCGAGGAACAGCAGCACGGTCAGCCCGGTCAGGATCGCGGCCGTCAGCATCTCCTGCAGCACGTCCCTGACGGAGTCGCGCACGAAGCCGGACGCGTCGTTGAGCGGCGTGATCGAGACGCCCTTGGGCAGGGTGCGCAGCAGGTCGGGCAGCGCCGCCTTGATGCCGGCCACCACGGCGAGCGTCGAGGCGTTGCCGCTCTTGAGGATCTGGATCAGCACCGCCTGCCTGCCCTCGACCAGCACGGCGTTGGCCTGCGGCGGCGAGCCGCGGTGCACGTAGGCGACGTCGCGCAGGGTGATCGTGGCCCCGCCCACCGTCTTGATCGGCAGGTTGTTGAAGCTGTCCACCTCGGCCGGGCTGGAATTGGTCTCCACCATGTAGTCGATGGCGCCGATCTTCTGGTCGCCCGCCGGCAGCACGACGTTCTGGACCCGGAGCGCGTTGCCGACGTCGCTGGCCGACAGGCCGTGGGCGAGCAGCTTCTGCTGGTCGAGGTCGATCTCGACGTTGAGCGACGCGCCGCCGTAGGGCGAGGGGATGGCGGCCCCCGGCACGCCCACCAGCGCCGGGCGGATGAGGTTGGACGCCATGTCGTAGACCTGCGCCGCCGTCATCCCGGTGGCCGACACCTGCAGGTCGATCACCGGCACCGAGGAGGCGTTGTAGACGAGCACCTGCGGCGGCGTGATGCCGGCCGGCATCTGCTTGAGCACGGTTTGCGAGATCGAGGTGATCTGCGCCTGCGCGGCGGCGATGTCGGTGCCGGGCTGGAAGAACACCTTGACGATGCCGCGGCCGTAGAGCGACTGGCTCTCGATGTGCTCGATGTTCTGCACCGTGGTCGTCAGCGCGCGCTCGTAGTAGTACACGACGCGGCCCGACATGTCCTGCGGCGTCAGGCCGTTGTAGGTCCACACCACGGCCACGACGGGGATGCCGATGTTGGGGAAGATGTCGGTGGGCGTCTTCCACGCCGCCAGACCTCCGAACAGCACGATCAGGATGCTCATCACGACGAAGGTCAGCGGGCGGCGGAGTGCCACCACCACGATGGCGTTCATCCGGGTGTTCCCATCAGGCGCCGCCTTCTGCCGGGGAGTGCGGGCACGGCACGCGAGGCTGCAAGACAAGCCTCGTGGCAGGCCCACACGATGCGTAATGATGTTGTACAGACACGCCGCACGTCATGTTAAAACCGATTAATGACAGGCAGGTCATGTATAGTCGAGGTGGCCGGGGCGTCGACTACCTGGGAACGCATCGACTGGCCCCTTCGACGCTTGCGACGCTGCGCCCGTTATGGCACGTCACGCCAAAGTCGAACTGATCGTCTGTCTCGGCAATCTTATAGCGGGCTGATCGGGGGAATGATAGCGCAGCCGACCCGGTCGCGCTTCGCCACAGGGGATCGCACCCAGAGATGCACCGGCACGACGAACTTCCCGACGCGCCCGCCTGCCGCATGGCGGGGTAGCCGGGTGGCGGGCCTTGTTCCAGGCCGGCCCGGCGCGCGGCCGGCGCGCGGCCTGCCGCACTGTTGCAGTGGCCGCGCCGGGCGCCTGGCCGCCGGGCTGTGCCTGCTGGCGCTGGGCGGCTGCGACCTCGCTCCGGCCTACGCCCCGCCGCGCTTCGTGCTGCCGGCCAGCTACCAGGGCTCGGCGCCGTTCAAGGTCGGCCAGCCCGGCGACGCGCTGCCGCGGGGCGCCTGGTGGCGGCTGTTCGGCGACCCGGTGCTCGACCGGCTGGAGGAGCAGGCCGAGGCCTTCAACCCCAGCCTCGCCGCGCAGGAGGAGCAGTACACCCAGGCGCGCGACCTCGCCGCGGAGGCGCGCGCCGGCCTGTTCCCGCAGTTCGGCGTGGGCGGCAACACCTCGGACAACCGGCAGTCCGCGAACCGCCTGTTCCGCTTCAACCCGACCGGGCCCAACGTCGAGACCTCGAACCAGATCGACGCGACCGCCTCGTGGGTGCCGGACTTCTGGCAGGCGATCAGCAACCAGACCCGCATCCAGAAACGGCTCGCGCAGGGCAGCGCCGCGACGCTGGCCAGCGCCCGGCTCAGCCTGCAGGCCCAGCTCGCCACCGACTACATCGCGCTGCGCGGCTTCGACACCGAGGACGCCGTGCTGCGCCAGGCGATCCAGTACTACACGCTGGCGGTCAACATCACGACGCTGCGCGAGGCCGGCAAGATCGCCTCTGGCCTCGACGTCGCCCGCGCCCGCGGCCAGCTCGCCACCGGCGAGGTGCAGGAGACCGACGTGCTGGCCAACCGCGCGGTGCTGCAGCACGCGATCGCGGTCCTCGTCGGCGCCCAGCCGTCCAGCTTCGTCATCGCCCCGCAGGCCGACCCTCGGATCGCGGTGCCGGACATCCCGCCCGGGCTTCCCTCGGACCTGCTGCAGCGCCGCCCCGACGTCGCCACCGCCGAGCGCTCGATGGCGGCGGCCAACGCGGCGATCGGCGTCACCCGTGCCGCGTTCTACCCCAGCCTCACCCTGAGCGCGCTGGGTGGCTTCCAGGACCGCGGCTTCAACCTCGCCACCCTGCCCAACAGCCTGTGGACGATCGGCGCGCAGGCCATGCTGCCGCTGTTCGAGGGCGGGCTGCGCCGCGCCGCGCTGCAGCGGACGTGGTCGCAGTACGCCCAGACCCGCGACCTCTACCGCGCCACGGTGCTCGCCGCGTTCCAGGAGGTCGAGGACGGGCTGACCCTGACCAGCCGGCTCGCGGTCGAGACCAGGCAGGGAAGGGAGGCGGTGCGCCAGGCGCTGGCCGCGCAGAGCATCTCGCTGATCCTGTACCGGGCCGGGCTGGACAACTACCTCAACGCCCTGGTCGCGCAGGTCACGGCGCTCACCGCGCAGATCACCGAGGTCGCCATCGAGGTCAGGCAGCGCCAGGCCGTGGTCGGCCTGGTCGCGGCGCTGGGCGGCGGCTGGAGCACCGCGGAGCTGCCCAGCGGCGATCAGGTGCTGCCGTTCCACCCGCTCGCCGTCACCGGAAGCGACCGCTCGCCGCCGCCGACGCCGGGGGTCGATAGCCCGGACGTGGGGCCGGTCCGCAGCCGAGTGGACCGGGTGCCGCCGGGCTGAGCTGGGAAGTAGTGCTTATACCAAGTGATCGGGTTTGTTGACCCGTCAGCAAGCAAGGCTGGGCTCTCCCTCCGCTGCCCATTCCAACAGCCCAAGAGGGCTGTCGGAACCTTCGGGCAGCTACGCCCAGACCCGCCAGGGGCGAGCCGCCCCTGGACCGGCTTTACTTGAGTAATAGATTCCAAAGGCCTGCCTTTGGCGGAGTTTGAGGCAGAGCCTCAACCTTGCCTTATCGTTCGTGCGGTCACGTCACCAGCGGGAAGCGCACGGTGACGGCGGTGCCCGGGGCGAGGGCCTCGTGGTGCAGGTGGCCGCCGCATTGCCGGACGAGGCGCCGCACCAGCTCGGTGCCGAGGCTGCCCGGGCGGGGCGGGCCCATGCCGGCGCCGTCGTCGCGCACGCCGAGCACGCCTTCGCCGTGGGCAGTGGTGCAGAAGCTCACGGTGATCGTGCCGGCGCGGTCGTCGGGAAAGGCGTGCTTGAGGGCGTTGGTGACCAGTTCGTTGACGATCAGGCCGAGGGGGATGGCGCGTTCGTGGAGCATGGCGGCGCCCACCAGGTCCGTGACGACGGCGACGTCCTCGCGGCGCTGGTTGAGGCTGCCGCACAGCGCGGTGAGGTAGTCGGACAGCTCGACCATGCCGCGGGCGTGCTCGCCGCAGAGCTGGTCATGGGCCATGCCGATGGCGGCGATGCGGTCCATGACATGGACCAGGCCGCGGCGGGCGGCGGGATCGGTCTGCTGGCGCTTGTGCAGCATCAGCAGCGACATGACGAGCTGGAAGTCGTTGCGCGAGCGGTGCTGCAGCTCGACCATGCGGGTCTTCTGGTCGAGCAGGGCGCGGGTGGTGGTGGTGGCCTCGCGGGCGCCGTCCTGCCGGTCGCGACGGGCGTGCAGCGCGAGACCGAGGGTGTCGGCCAGGGTGGTGAGGAAGCGGATGTCGTCGGCGTCGAAGCGGCGCGGCGCGGCGCTGTCGGCCTCCAGCACGCCCCAGGGCGCGCCGTCCACGGTGAGCAGGACGTTGAGGGCGGAGACGATGCCGTGCTCGCGCAGCACCGGGACGTAGCGTGTGTCGGGGGTGGCGGAGAGGTCGTCGGCCACGGTGGGCTGGCCGGTCTGCAGCGTCTGGCCGGGAGCGGAGCCGATGTCGGTGCCCAGTGCGACGTGGCCGACGACGCCGGGGTTCCAGCCGATGCCGGCGACGATCAGCAGGTCGCCGTGCTCGGGGCGGTGGCGCATGACCTTGGCGTGGGTGGTGCCCAGGCCGCGGCCGGCCTGCACGGTGGCGAGCTGGAGCAGGCCGGCGGTGCCGCTGCTGTCCGCGGCCATGCGGCCGAATTCGGCGAGGATCCCGGCGTGGCGGCGCAGACGCACGAGCGCGTCGTCGGGCTTAGGGTCGGGGTCGAGGCCAGAAGGCATGGCGGACCCTTCTGAGTTGGGGACGGGGGCGGATATAGGATGACGGGAGGGTGTTTGGGCAAGTGGGCGCGGCGGGGGCGGGAAGGCCAGGGCTCTGCCTCATGCCTGGAAACGGGGTCCACGCCTGGAAGCAAGGCCCCGCCACGTCGAGCCGCCCTGGACCGGCCTTGGTTGGGCTCCTGCTCCAGTGTGCGGGTCCAGGGGCGCTGCCCTGGCGGATGAGGCAGAGCCTTCCTCTTTGGCGCGAATCTTGCGGGAGTGCAGTCGTTCCCTGCAACAGCCGAGGGGTGTGCCATGCCTGACCTGTTCAGTCCCTACACGCTCAAGGGCGTCACCTTGCGCAATCGCACGGCGATGTCGCCGATGACGATGTACAACTCCGTCGACGGCCGGCTGGACGACTACCACGTGAGCTACCTGGGGGCGCGGGCGGCGGGCGGGTTCGCCCTGGTGTTCGGCGAGCAGATGGCGATCACCCCGGACGGCCGCACCACCAAGTCCTGCGCCGGCATCTGGGACGACGCGCAGGTCGAAGGCCATGCGCGGGTATGCGCCATCGTCGAGCGCATGGGCGCGGTGCCGGCGATCCAGCTCGGGCACACCGGGCGCAAGGGCAGCGAGCTGCCGCCGCACCGTGGCACGAACGAGGAAGGCACCTGGCGGCAGTTGCCGCCGGACCACCCGGACGGGTGGACGTGCAGCGCCCCGTCGGCGATCCCGTATGGCGGCGGGGGGCATGTCTATCCGGTGCACGCGCTGAGCGTCGCCGAGATCAAGGCGTTGCACCGGGCGTATGCGGATGCCGCGCGGCGTGCGCTCGATGCCGGCTACAAGTGGCTGGAGATGCACTATGCGCACGGCTACCTGGGCGCGAGCTTCTTCTCGCCGCTGGCGAACCAGAGGACCGACGAGTACGGCGGCAGCGTGGCGAACCGGGCGCGGTTCCATCTGGAGGCGCTCGACGCGGTGCGCGCGGTGTGGCCGGAGAAGTACCCGCTCACCATGCGGCTGGGCTCGGACGACCTGAACCCGGAGGGGACGCAGTTCGAGGACGCGGTGGTCGCGATCGGCATGATGAAGCAGCACGGGCTCGACCTTGCGGATCTCTCGCTCGGGTTCAACACCGACGCCATGGTCGATCCGCCGCTGAACGAGGTCGGCTTCATGCTGGCCCGCGCGCACCGGGTGCGCAGCGAGGTCGGCATCCCGGTGGCGACGAGCTGGAACCTGGGCGTGCCGCGCAACGCGGACCGTGCCGTGCGCGAGGAGCTGGTCGACGTGGTGATGCTGGGGCGGCCGGCGCTGGCCAACCCGCACTGGCCGCTGTGGGCGGCGCGCGAGCTGGCGCACGAGGACCCGTTCTCGCTGGTGCCGCAGGACTGGGCGTGGTGGCTCAGGAACTTCCGGGGCCACGGGCCGAGCATCGGCTGGCCGGAGGCGCGCGGCACGGCGGCTTGAGGGAGGCAAGGTCGAGGCCCCGCCTTCAGGCGCGGGCCTCGATCTTTGCCGAAGTCGGGCCTTCGGGCACCGCTCCGGCCAGGCCGTGGGTTCCGGGGGCGAGCCCTGGCGGGGCCGCGCCGCTTCCAGGCGGGGAGCAGGGGTCCTGGCCCTGCCGCCTTGCCTCAGGGGGTGGGCATCAGGACGTGGTCGACGACCTGGATCACGCCGTTGGACTGGTTGACGTCGGAGATGGTGATGTCGGCGATGCCGCCCTTCGCGTCGCGGACGGTGATGTTGCTCGACCCGTTCATCATGAAGGTCAGGGGCTCGCCCTGCAGGGTCTTAAGCTGGGCGCTGCCGTGGCCGGCGAGGATCAGGGCGCGCAGCTTCGTCGTCGAGTAGTCGCCGGGGACGACGTGGTAGGTCAGGATCGTGGTCAGCGTGGCCTTGTTCTCGGGCTTGATCAGGGTGTCGACGGTGCCGGCGGGCAGGTCCGAGAACGCCTCGTTGGTGGGGGCGAACACGGTGAACGGACCGCGGCCGGACAGCGCGTCGACCAGGCCGGCGGCCTTGACGGCGGCAACCAGCGTGGTGTGGTCGGCGGAGTTCACGGCGTTGGCGACGATGGTCCTGGCCGGCGACATGGCCATTCCGCCAACCATGACGTCGGACTGCATGGCGGGGGCATGGGCCATCTGCGCGAAGGCGGGAGGGGCGAGAGCGAGGGCGGTGGCGGCGAGCAGGGTGAACCGCCCCGGGTTTCCCGGAGACCTCTACTCTTGAGAGAGTGAGGTCATGATGACGAAGACGATGACGAAGCCCCCGTTTCCTTTGGAAGTCCGCGACCGTGC